>Ga0181358_1000005_pt1 | contig 118823 bp, 120 predicted proteins | sample Fa13VDMM110SD_FD_130096 | JGI IMG/M metagenome (GOLD analysis project Ga0181358, IMG submission 130096) | Freshwater viral communities from Lake Michigan, USA - Fa13.VD.MM110.S.D | ecosystem: Environmental > Aquatic > Freshwater > Lake | place: USA: Michigan | collected 2013-09-24 | reverse complement strand
GTTAATAGCGGCGAACCAATATTTGAAACTGATACTCTCAAATTAAAAATTGGTGATGGCGTTACAGCATATAATAGTTTAGGGGTAGTTGGTAGTGGAACATTTTTTCCTTTGACATCAAATACCAATACTACTAATATAATAAATAGTTCAAATCTTTACTTATGGTCAAATTTTAGATAGGAGATTGATTATGGCAACTAGTCCAGTTTTCGCAGTAACACCAAGAATATCATCTGTTTCTATATCTACTGCTGAAGCTAGTTATACGGCTCCAACTAATGTGGAAACTTTAATTACAGGAGCTAGTACGGGTACTAGAGTATCTGAAATTGTAGTCAAATGCGCCGCTACCAGTGCTGCGGCTATCGTTAGGATATTTCTTTATGACGGTACTACATACTTTCTATTTGATGAAATAACCGTGGCAGCAGCTACGGGGTCAGCTACAGTGCAGCAAACTAGAGTTAGTAACACATATAATAATTTAATTCTACCTAGTGCTTCTTATTCAGTAAGAGTAACAACATCAGTAGCACAAGTTACTCACGTCATAGCTTTAGGGGCAGATCTATAATGAATCAAGGTATTTATTCTATTGGAAGTGCTACAATAGCTTCATCACCGTATGGCATTAATGGTGTTACTGCACCCACTAGTGTTCGCGTACTTGTTGTGGGTGGCGGTGGCTCTGGCGGCTCTGGTGGAGCAACCGCTCTTATTGGTGCTGGTGGCGGTGGTGGTGCAGTTGTTGAGCAGACAGTAGCTATAACTTTAAACTCACCTATTTCTGTTACCATTGGGGCTGGCGGTGCCGGATCTACAACAAATGCAATTAGAAGTAGCTTTGGAGTTACAAGTAGATTTGATAGCATTGTCGCAATCGGTGGCGGCTCTGGTGGCATTAATGATACTAACGGTAGTTTTGCTCCTTACGTTCGTCGTGGTGAAAATGGAGCCAATGGCGGCGGCAAATATTTTGGTTCAGCAGCAACTGGTGAAACAAGAGGCTTTTCTGTATTAGCTGACGGTTTTGCTGGAGGTAACGGTGATGGTTTTAACTCTGGCGGTGGTGGCGGTGCTGGTGCTGCGGGCGTAAACAGCGGTGCTGGTGGCAATGGAAAAGTATCAACTATTACTGGATTAACTTATGGTGGTGGCGGTGGCGGTGGTCGTTCTGCTTCGGCTGGTGGTACAGGAGGTGGCGGTTCTGGTGGAGCGTCTGGCGTTTCTGCCGTAGCTGGAACAGTTAATACGGGCGGCGGTGGTGGTGGAGCATTTGCTGCTTCTACAGCTACTGGCACTGGTGGAAGCGGAGTCGTTGTTATTCGATGCGCTGCCGGTTTGAATATTAGACTAGGGGTTGGTTTAACTCATACAATTTCTACAATAGGTGGAGATAAATTAATCACAATCACGGCAGGAACAGACACTGTTACTTTTTTCTGAGGAATATTATATGGCACATTATGCATTTTTAGACGAGAATAACGTAGTTACAGAAATTATAGTTGGTAAGAACGAATGGGAAGATGGTATTGATTGGGAGATTTATTACGGGAATATTCGTAATCAGACATGCAAACGAACATCATATAATACCATCGGTGGAGTTCATAATAATGGTGGAACCCCGTTTAGGATGAATTATGCTGGTACTGGGTACATATTTAGAGAAGACGTAAATCCTCCAGAAGGAGCTTTCGTTACTCCATGTCCCGGCGAAAATTATACTTTAGACGAAAATACTGGCTTATGGGTAGAAACATCTAATATCTGATTATATAGGTAGTGAGATATAGTCTGGAACACTAGTAAAGTTATAAATCTTAACTTCTCTGAATACATCTTGTAATATTTTATCATCATATAATTCTACCCCAGCCTGTAACCACTTTCTTGTCATAGCAGGATTATTAGCTGTTTCTTCAGAAGTTGTCCATTCTTCTGGATGTAAATAATAATAGCATAAATATTTCATAGCTTTTTTAATACTTCCTCTTCCATCAGTATCTTCATAATTCCAAATATTAATTCCCAAAGAATTTGACATAGTAGCTAACTCCACAAGCATACCCAGATTAAAATTACTATAATGTCTATTCTTTACCCTATCCATTTCTAATACTTGTTTACCGTCACTATCTATCTGAGCACTTAATAAGGCTCTCACATTATTTTCTAAATAAGTTCTAGCTTCCACTTCCTTACCACAGGCACAGAGATAAGAACACAGCTGCTTTACATAGGATGTTTTAATATTGTGACTATACCCAGATTGCAATATTCCTCTAGGATTAGTTTTAAACCAATCGCTCAATGAATCAAACCATGACACCATACTATCGTTCACTTCCGTTGTCCAATTTTCACTAGACTTAATCAACTCAATAAAGTCTGGTAATAAAGATAAATTATTAGTATCAATAACCGCTCCTCTAATACGTAAATCCTCCATACTGTCACCAATTACAATCCCACTATATGTTAAACCAGGATTCATTTTAGTGTTATCGTTTATAAAAAAGGTTTGAAGAGATTCAATAGCTTTAATAGCATAATTTTCAGATTTCGTTAAATGATACAAGATAGAGCAAGGAAAAAATAATGAATAAAATTTACTAAGAAATTTATTATCACTATTAGTTGCAGCTAGAGGATTTCTATTTCCGTCTATCCTAATATAAGGAAATCCTGTTACCGAGTTAGGATCTGCATGATAGAACGCAGCTAAACTAGTAAAATTATTAGCTCCTGTTTGTTGTTTTATTTCAGATGTATTTTGTGTAATACTTGGCAGTTCCATGTCTAATATATCTATAAATTTTTGTTGATAATTAGCTATTTGCTCTAACGTGAGTTGGTTTATTCTTTGTTCGTTAATTGTTAATAGCATTATATTATCTCCTCAGATAGTGTAATTTTTTTAGTAAAATTATATTCGAAATCATAACTTGTAAATTTTATATTGGGACAATGAATTTTATTTTGTAGATTATATTCCATTTTTTCACCGTTTAAAGAATTCATAGTTTCCCAATCCATATCAGCTCCAGTGTTAATAACAGTTTCTGTTTTAGAATTCAAAATTGGATTTATCATACAAGGAATATGTTTAAAATAATAATTGATTAATTTACATCTAGCCATAAAATCTATGTCATGTTTTCCAGCTGGTAAAAAAGATTCATCGTAACCACCAACCATATTAAAGACTTTTCTAGAACACCCTATTCTGCCATAAACCCCACGTTTGAAAATATCACAGCACACACCAATCCTATACCCCAAGCTTTTAATTTGAGCTGTGGCATTTCCAATATAATTGTCAATATCTAAATTAAACACATAATCACCATGGCTCAGTCTTACGGCCAAATTTTTTGCAACCGGGATGGAATAGCTGTGATAGTTTAAGGCTCTATAATAGTGAACTCTATCTATTTGACCTAAAGCTCTCATGAATTCATAAAGACCATCATTTGAATGACAATCAATAATTATCCACTCGGTATTTTTATTATTTTTTATGTGGTCTAAATTATACTGAATAGTTTGTTTAAGCTGATATAATCTATTTTTAACTTGAGAACAATAAGAGATAATCATAGCCGGCACTCGATCATGACATCTTTTGCCAAATTTATTTCGTTTCTTGGATAAGAAATTAGATTTTTTAATGATAGACTACAAAGCATATAGTATATTCAGTATCGAGAATTTTTGTGGAATAGGACGCTTATCTTTTATAATAGCTTTATCTAAGCATGAGTCCATGAATATTATGTAATAAATTCCTTATTGGCCAATTAATTTAATTACTACACCAACCACCATAAGGTGTATTAAAAACTAGAGATGATACTAACTAAAAGGGCCAAAAATATGAGCTGGAAAAAAGAAATTCCAATTATTGTAAGAACTCTTATTAATGACCTATCTGAAACTCCAAATTATTCTGATGAAAGAATAATACAGGTTATATCAGTAGCAGCTAAATATGTTCAATTTGACGTGGTTCTTGATAATTCATATACAATCAACGTTGTTAATCCATCAATTACTCCAGATCCAACAACAACCGATGATAGTATTTTTATTAGTTTGGTTTCGCTAAAAACAGCATGTATTATAGATCAAAGCGTCTTAAGGACTAAGGCAGCTATGGAGGGCATCAGGGCTGCTTTAGGACCAGCTCAATTAAGCGTTGGTGGAAGTTTAGCTGGAATTAAACTAATACTAGAACAGGGCCCATGTGCAGCATATGAAGAATTGACTTCTCATTGGGATGTTAAAGAAGCAACTGCTATTCGAGCTGTTCTTAGTCCGTTTGTTGGCAATAAATTTGACCCCAATTCTATTCGTTATAGTTCTGATAGATCAAGAGATTTTTATTCTTAATTAAAAAGGCAAATGTTTTATGCCAGCAGCTAATCATTCATTTTCTATAGAGCAGGGATCTGATTTTCAAATAACTTTTCGTTATTTTGATGAGAATAATGTAAGAACAAACCTTACTAATTGGTATGTTTTACTAAAGTTCGTAACAGATGCTGGAGATATTTATAGTTTTGATAATATCACTAAAACAACAGACTATTCTTTTATTGCATATCCTAATGGTGAAATAGTATTAAATTTACCAGCAAGAATAACTAACACATATTTATTTAGTACGGCCAGCTATGATTTAGATTTACAAGAACCCAATGAACAATATCCCGGCAGTGGACTTAAAAGATACAGACTTGCTCAAGGTATTATTAGTGTAATTAAAAGAAATACCACTATTCCAGCTTTTGATATTCAAGAACCAATTAATGGACAAGTATTAGATGTTTGTGAAATTAATTGTTCAGCATTTGATTCTAGTATATATAATGGTTCTAGGATTTATATTCAAGACAATCAGAATAATACTAATACTGTTTCTGTAATGGATAATAGACCTATAGATACCGTAGAGATTGGTATCAATGGACTTAATCACAATAATCCCCAAGATCTTTCTATATTTTTAGCCCCTCCATCCGGAGACAAAATCCTACTATTTGCTAATCACAAAATATCACAGTATATACCAGGATTTAGCTTTATGTTTTCTGATAGAGCATTACCACAGACCAATATTAATAATGTAAGAAACGGTGGTCTATGTAGGATTATAGATAAAACTCGTAGCACTAGATTTGATAATGGGACTATTAACAACGATAATCTCCTAAGTTCATTCTCTCATTTGCGCAACTATATCCCAACTTCAGGAGATTGGACATTACATGTTAGAGATAATGATGTTGGAGTTTCTGGAGTTATAGATAACTGGAAATTAATTATTACTTATCAAGATTAGGAGCAAGAATATTTATGGATCTTGTTATAACTAATCAGATTAATAAGACATATACTACATATGTTACTATAAATGGATACTTCAATAATGTCTCATCATCTTCATCACAGGGGAATTCTCTTCGTGAAGAATTTGTTAATATACAGAGTTTTATCTATCAGCAGCCTTCTAGCTTTGGCACAGACCTTTCTATTAATATAAATCAAACCTATCCTGCTATAAGTATTCAATACTAATTATGTTTAACAATCTTATTACCTCAGAATTTAAGCAATTATTCAAAGAAGCAATAGATACTATTCTCGCACAGAATTCTCTGTCTGTTCCATGCTTAATTAGATATGACTCAGAGACAACCTCTCAGCAGCTTTGTAATAATTGTAAATTTGACCCCATTACACTACTATCATCTAACATATATAATGGAACTGGTCCAATATCTTTTTTAGAAGGGCAAATCTGCCCAGTTTGTTTGGGTTCTGGATATAGAATCGATGTTTCTGGCGCTCAAGAGACTATTCACTTAGGAGTCATATTTGATAGCAAGTATTGGTTGAATTGGTCTTCTAAGACTGTAAATTTGACAGATGGAATGGTTCAAACAATATGTTCTTCAGAATATATCAATAAAATTAGAAATGCTAAAGAAATAGTTATTGATAGTAAGTTAGACAAATATGGTAATTATACTTATGAAAGAGCAGGAGATCCAAACCCCTGTGGTTTTGGAAATAATGATTACATCATTACGATGTGGAAAAGACAATGAACCTAGAATTAAAATTACTAGAATCAAACAGCGAAATTAGAAACTTAATCCTAACAGCAATGAAAGATCATTTAGATATTACTTTTAGTAAAGCTGTAAGTGGAATTATAACAGAAGTAAAAATGGTAGTATCAGAGGCATTAAAACAAGAACCAGAATATGAATCCTTGATGTCCGGATCACTAAAATATGAATTTGGAATACCAGATTCTGGAATTGTTGATACTGTAATAGAAGAGATGGTAAATACATTGAATCTTGAATACAAGTCAGTTACTATAAATAACTTGGGGCTGTCTGGTGGATATAAATTAACAATGATTAAATCTGATGATATAAATGGTATCATTAATAATCAATCTGCAAAGGTTGTGGATGGAGGCAGGGGTTATGAGCTTCCGTGGCTTAGTTGGTTATTATTTCAAGCCAATAAGCCAATAGTAAAAAACTTTGAAGTAAAAATTGCTCCAAATCCTAGTTCAAGAACAGGAATGGCGATCATGGTAGATTCAAATAAAAACTGGAGAGTTCCTCCAGAATTTGCTGGAACCATCAGTAATAACTGGACAACTAGAGCAATAGAGAAAACCGAAAGCAGAATTTTAAAAGCTATGCAAACACATATTGAGAAATATTTATGAATGAATTCGACTATACAAAATTTAATCATATAACAAATATTAATGAAAAATATTCTATATCTCAAGTAGAAGATAACCTAAAGCATTTTTTAGACTGGTCTTTTTTACAGATAGAAGGATATGTGAATGTTAATATGGTTTCTGGCACACCAGCTGCACTTTACACATTAAAACCCCAAATATCTCCCACAGGCAACTTAGCCAACAAGAGTAATACTTGGGAAGGCCCGACGAAGGATTGGGTTTATGAGAATGGAGCAAGTTTTGATCCCGATAAAAATATCAACCCAGTCTCTGGCATTTATCTCAATAATACCTTTCTTCCTGCACCAACAGGCAGTGGTAGTTATGGATATCATATTAATTATCCATTAGGTAAAATTACATTTAATAATCCAATTAGTACTAATAGTTTAGTTAAGCTCAATTATGCATACAGATATATTCAAATCTATAAGTCAAATGAGAGTGTTTGGTGGAAAGAGCTAACAAGAACACTATATACTAGCACAGATAATAGTCCATATAGCCAAATATTGTCTAATCATAAAATACAAATGCCTTTTATTATGATTGAAATTATTTCCAGAAATAATCAAGAGCCTTATGAACTTGGAAATGCTAAAAATATGATTACTCAAGATATTTTACTTCATATCTTCACAGAAACTGTGGCTCAAAGAGTTTCTCTTATGGATATACTATTAACACAAAAAGATAAAGGGCTAATTTTATACGATATTAATAAAGTGGTCAAAAATGCTGTTTACCCATTAAATTATAGAGGAGAGAAAAATCCATCAGGATTACCTTATAATCAACTAGTTACAAATGCTAATTATCAGTATAAAACATGCTTTATTAAATCGGCCGACACTGTGGAAATGAATAATTTTAGCACATCTTTATTTAATGGTATTGTACGTTGGAGTTTGAAAATTTACCCATGATTTAGTTTTTTTGGTGTAAAACTCATTAGCTCACAATGATAGTTATTTAAATTAAAGTTCTCAGTCCTATCAATTTTTACCAACATATCGGAGATCTTAAAATGGCAAATAAGAGAATTTACTACGCAACACAAGCAGTTCAATTACAACCAGTAAAAGCCAATAACAACGGCAGTTTTACACTAGGCACAAGCGTCTATCCAAAGGGACTCCAGAGTGTTGGTATTACAACAAACTTTACTCTAACACAATTATTCGAACTAGGACAGCAAGAACTTTATGATAACGTAGAAGGAGTTCCAGAAATTGAAGTTACTCTTCAAAAGAGTCTTGATGGAACAGTTCCTCTTTATCTATTATGCATGGGTGGGACCGAAGCTAATCATGGATCTGGTAAGAATATCGGTGAACTAGCTAATAATAGAGTTAATTTTATGTTGGGTGTGTATGCAGACACCAAACTAGCAGCAGAAGGACTTCCAGATTCTATGGTTAGATGCACAGGTATGTATCTTTCCAGTATTGGATATACATTTCCTCTTGATGGATTTGCTACTGAAGACGTTACTCTTGTTGGTAATAGCAAGAAGTGGAGTGATGGTAGTTTTAATGGTAATTTTAGTGAAACAGTACCTCAAACAGCTAAACATGCTGTTCGTAGAATTAACGTTAACGTGTCAGGATCAACTATTCCAGCTAGTATTCCTGGCGGTAATAGTGCTCACTTGCAGAGCATCAACGTTAGAGCAAATCTTGGAAGAGAAGCTATCAATGAGCTTGGTAAGCTAGCTCCATACTGTCGCTATGTTAAGTTCCCATTAGAAGTTACATCAGAATTCGTTACCACATCTACAGAAGGAGATGAAGTAAATGCTGATGACTTCTTAAGTTCTGGATCTTGTGCTGTTTCTAAGAATCTTGTTGATGAGAGTATTATTGTTAATATCTGTGGTACTGGTGGTAATGATACCATGAGCGTTGACCTAGGTACTAAGAATAAGCTTACTAGCGTTAATTATACTGGTGGTGATACTGGTGGTGGTAATGCTCAGGTAACTTATAGCTACCAAACATTCAACTATCTCAAGGTTAATGTTAATGGTACTTTTGCTAGCGGCTGATAATTATTAATTAATTCAGGATATGGTTCGAGGACTAGTATGGATAATATGGATGAGCTTTTTAATATGATAGGACGGCTATATGTAGATGTCTATAATTCTCAAAAGGTTATAGATCTTCTACAGCAACAGCTAAAATCTAAGGACAAGGAAATTCTAGAGCTAAAGAAGCCTAGAGAATCAAATGAATGATGCAGATATCGAGTTATATCTCAACAGAATACTATGTGGGTATCTCATATTTTTCTTTAATAACGAGAGGTATGAGCTTAAATATGCTTCTAACTCACTGAAGTATGAAGCAAATTTATTGTATAATAATATTATTAATGATGAAAAATATAATGAATGGATCAGAGAAGAAAATTCTACCAAAGCCATGATAGCCCTAGGATTATGGCAAAAAGATACTGAAAAAAGCTTGGAACTATTACAAAAAAACATAGACAACTTAAAAGTAGACCTTTATAAAAACTTTATGAATAAAGACATGGTAAAAAAAATTAGACCAAAGATCAGATCTAATGAAGACCAACTTAATAGGGTTTTAAAAACCAAGCAAGACTTTTTATACAATACATTAGAAGGCTATGCTTCATCTCTTAAAAACGAACTTATAATTTGTCATACATTATACAAGAACAATAAATTAGTATTTCAAAATAGTGACAATAAAAATGCTGACTCTTATCAGTTTTTTAATAGCTTAGTTAATATTATTAACGAGAATACTATAGGAATGAGTACATTTAAGGCTATAGCTAGAAGTAATTTATGGAGATCATATTGGAATGCTAATAAAGATCATGCATTTAATGCTCAAGTTATAGATTGGACAGATGAGCAGAGAAGCCTTGTTAATATTACTAAAATGTATGATAATGTTTATGAACACCCAGAATGCCCAGATGATAAAATTATAGAAGATGATGACATGCTTGATGGATGGATCATATTCCAAAAACGAAAGACAAAGAAACAGAAGATGGAGCAAGGTCTTGATACGTCTAATCCAAGACTCAGAAATGCTCAAGAGGTATTTGTTTTAACTGAAAATGAAGAAGAAATCACAGAAGTATTGAATTTAAATAATGCAGAAGGCTTAGGCAGGATGAAAGAAAAAATTAATACAGTTAAACAAATGGGAGAAGTAGAGGATTTAGATCTACCAGACGTTAAAAGAGAGGCTTTAATAAAACTTAACAATGCGTTGAAACAAAGGAATTAATGTCATGAACAACGATTCACACGATATCATAAAAGATATGGAAACGAGACTCAAAACAACAATGATTGGTTCTTTAGCAAAATTTGAAGAATATTTTGGTTATTTATGGGAAGAAGATAATAAAAATAGATTAGAATATGAAAAGTTGTGGGAAGAAGCCCGTAACGCTATATTAAATAATGGCAATAATCAAATTAGACTTGCTTTGGAAAACCTTACAGACTTTTTGGAAGATAATAGGAGAGGACCAAAAACTACTTTTAGAGAAAAGTATAGATACAAGTTTTACTTTAAAAACGGAGACGATCAATGAAAACTAAGACCTTTAAGGCTACTGTTGATGGTGTGGAAAAAGAATTTTTAATTCGCAGTCCATCTTTAAATGACCAAAGAGAAGCACAGAAGGTTTATAATCAAGCCTTCACCGACGCTGTAAAGTCGAAGAGCGTTGTTCGTGCCAAGCTCGATGATTTGCTACAGGACCAGGGACTGTGGAATGATGAAAAACAGGCTAAGTTCAGTGGTCTTCAGAGAGAACTACTTGATGGAGAGAAGAAACTAGCCAAGGGTGGATTTAGCTTGAATGAGGCTAAAGACCTAGCTGTTAAAATGAGGAAGATTCGAGAAGACATTAGAGATCTAATTAGTGTTCGAACTTCTTTAGACAACCATAGTGCTGAAGGACAAGCAGATAATGCCAGATTCAACTATCTAGTGTCTGCCTGTTTGGTGTATAATGATACTAAGCAAACCTATTTTTTAAATATGGAGGACTATCTTAATCGTGCTGGTGAAGCTATATCTGTATTAGCAGCTCAAAATCTTGCTAATATGCTATATGGTCTAGATAACGATTATGAAGGAACTCTACCAGAAAATAAGTTTCTTAAAAAGTATAAGTTTGTTGATGATAGACTGCGACTAATCGATAAAAAAGGACGATTCATTGATAGTGAAGGAAGACTAATCGATGAAAGCGGAAGATTTATTGACGACCAGGGTAACTTTGTTGATAAGTTTGGTAATAGGGTAGACGAACAAGGAGATTATGTTGTTGAATCTAAGCCATTTCTTGACGAAAACGGCAATCCAGTCGTTCTTGATGAGGACACCAAGAAAACAGAGAGTGCTCCTACCCCTACAGAGTCTACTCCACCAGTTGTCTCTTCTCCAGTCGTTACTACTCCACCAAGTGCTACGACATAATTGTAATTTTTTGCTTTTGATCTTCTCAAAAAGAATCCCCGTTCAGGCAACTGCTCGGGGATTTTTATTTAATGGAGTACAACAATAATGGCAGGTGCATTTAACCTAACAGCACAATTAAATCTTAAAGGACCAAATAATGTTGGTAACATTGTTGCTAATATTAAAAATCAACTTGGAAATATTAATGCTACAGTTAAATTCACTCTTGATCCTAATGCAGCCAAGAACGTATCACAACTTGATGCCAACCTAAAATCATTAAATCAAACATTTAAAGATACCAACGTTAGCGCAACATCTGCAGCAAATGCGATTAAGCAATTCAGTGCAGCAGTCAACCAGAATAGTGTAGGTAAATTACAGTCTTCATTAAATTCTGCTAATCAAGCATCACAAAAATTTTCTCAGTCACAATCTGATATTTCTGCTGTTTTAAGAACATCGTCTTCTGAAATGGTAGAGTTCGGTAAACAAGCTGGTTTGGCAGTTAGAAGATTTGCTGCGTTCGGTGCTGTTACTAGCGTTATTTACGGATTGGTTAATTCTGTAAATAAGGGGGTTGGTGCATTTATTGATTTTGATAAAGAATTTGTTAAGCTTCAACAGGTTACTGGTGAAAGTGCTTCTGGATTAAAGTCATTAGAAGCTACTGTTACAAGTTTATCAACAGGACTAGGTGCTTCGTCATCAGAATTAGTAAATGTTGCATCCACACTAGCTCAAGCTGGTTTAAATGCTCTAGATACTGAAAAAGCCCTTAAAGCATTAGCATTAAGTTCACTAGCTCCATCTTTCGACAGTATGAATGAGACGGTAGAAGGAAGTATCGCTTTAATGAGACAGTTCGGTATTGGTGCGGGTGATCTTGATAAAGCTCTTGGTTCTGTTAATGCTGTTGCTGCTAAGTTTGCTGTTGAAGCTAGTGACATTATTTCTGCCGTTCAAAGAACCGGTGGTGTGTTCGCCTCCGCCAGTAAAGGAGTTAGTGAAGGTACTGATGCGCTAAATGAATTCGTTGCTGTATTTACTAGCGTTAGAGCTACTACTCGTGAAAGCGCAGAAACTATTGCTACTGGTTTAAGAACTATTTTTACTAGAGTTCAAAGAGAAAGCACAATAGAAGCTCTTAAAGAGTATGGAGTTAATCTAACAGACTTAGATGGAAAGTTCGTTGGAGCATATAAGTCTGTTGAGCTATTATCTAAGGGTCTTTCTAATTTAGACCCTAGAGATTTGAAATTTTCAAGAATTGTTGAAGAGCTTGGTGGATTTAGACAAATCGGTAAGGTTATTCCATTAATTCAAGAGTTCGGAACAGCACAACAAGCATTAGGAGTTGCACAACAAGGATCAGGATCATTAGCAGCAGATGCTGCCAAAGCACAGCTATCACTAGCAAATCAATTAGCTAAAACTAGAGAAGAATTTTTAGCATTTTTCAGAGAGATAGGAAAATCAGACACCTTTCAAACCATAGTAAGAGGATCTTTACAACTAACAAGCGCTCTTATTAAGGTTGCTGATTCAGCAAAGGGATTACTTCCATTGCTTGGAACAATATTTGCTATTCAAGGAGTTAAAGCATTAACTAAATTTAGTACAGGTGTTATTAGTGGCGCTAGAAAAGGACCAGACCAAAAAGCTGATAATTTTGCATATGGTGGTGTTGTTCCTGGGTCTGGAAATAGCGATAGTGTTCCAGCAATGCTTACTCCTGGCGAATTTGTTATGCGTAAATCTGCCGTAAAAGCTATTGGAATAAATAAACTCCATACTATGAATAGATATGCAGAAGGAGGTAGAGCAGAAGCAACTGTTGAACAGCTAAAGAATCAGAGAGGAGGAAGTCTAATACAACCAGACTACCGATCTGAGTCAGACATAAATAATTGGAATAAAAAGAATAATCTCTATCAAAGAACAGATGGTGACTGGCGCAAACTTAGAGCTAATTCTAAGATAGACGATTCTAGAGTTACAGCTATTGAAAAAATGCAACCCAAAGATAGAGTTGAATCTAATGTAAAATTTCTCCCTGTACCAGATCCTACATCACAAGAAATAATTGAATACTGGGGAGACATTAAAGTTCCAACAGGGAAAAAGATTAATCCAAAAGACAAAAGAATGTCTACGGCATATGAAAAATATGCACAGGATAAAGTTAAAAGTATTGGAACCAGATATGAGGGGGAATTTGATCCACTGGATTTTGAAACTGGAGATGCTAAGTTTTATAGTACAGAAGAAAAGATAGCACAGTTTTCTCCGCTTGAATCTGTTCTGTCTAAGAGACTTAGGCATTCAGGAAAAACCCAACAGTGGAGATCGATAGAGGGAGAAGACGTAAAATTACCAGACACCACAATATATCATCCAACAAATTTAGATAGTAATAATAATCTTAAACAACAGATAGAAAACTTCATCAATAGCGATGCTCAAAAAACTCTAATGTCTCTTAGGGCAGCTAATGAGAAAGGAAATAGATATAATGGTGGCGGTTTTGTTCAAAAATTCCTAAAAGGAGGAACAGTAGAAGAAACAGCAGAGATGGAAAATCTTAGTCTTCAAGATGCTATCTTGGCTCAAATAAAAGAATTGGGAGGTATTAAGGGAGTGAAGGGTTTACTAGGAGTACCCGGTGGCCAAAGAACGCTCGATAGTTTATTAAGATCAGAGGTTATTAAGAAAAAAGACACCTTAGACCCGGCCGCTCTTAAAGCAGTCAATGATGCCTTGAGTAACGAAGAAGGAAAACAGATAAGAAGAGCCCAACAAATAAACAAGAGTCAAAAATTAGCAGTTGTTGGACTACAGCCATTTGATAAGAGTGAAGAGATATCTTTTAAAATTCCTGGATTTGAAGACTCTACAATCTTTGTAAGAGGATTATCTAAACAGTATTCTGATGCTGTTGCTGGTATGAGAGAAATGGTAGAAAATACCATAGAAAAATTTGGAACAGATATTCAGAATACTATGATTTTTGGAGGTGACGCTCCATTAGTTCTTGATTTTGACGAAACTCTTGTTAGCGGAGCAGATATTTTTGGACCAAATGGAAGACCAGATATTCCTGCATATAGTGATCTAGACAAGGTAGCAAAAGCTCTTAATGGAGACAAGGTTAAATTAACTCCTCTTGGAGAAAAGATAAAAGAAATAGCGGGCTTTGATCCATCCTTTATAAATAGGATTAGAGTTCTTACGGCCAGACCTCAAAGTAATGATCAGCTATTAAGTCAAAAATTAAATGAGCTAGGTATCCCATTAGGACCAGATAAAATAACAGGAGTTAGCGGAGGTAATAAGGGTACGGCTATGGGTGTTGCTGAAAGACTCATAGATGACAATATCAAAAATATTAATGATGCTAAAAAAGCAGGCAAAAGCGCAGTTCAATATGCTGAACTAAGAAGATTAAGCGAAGAAGAAAAAGCAGCTACTGGAAATGCCAACGCCGAAGGAGCTATACTAGAAGCAGCCCTTGCTAAAATGGGCGCTATTGGAGGAAGCGTACAAAATAGAGCGGTAGACTTTGAGAATGGACTTGGCATGTCTGCAGCTCAAGCTTTCCCTGGTATTGCTCCAGATTGGCCCACAGAAGTTAAGCGAACCCTTAGTTCAGATAATATCGGCAGAGCAAAAGAAGAATTCACCAGATATTATTCTGAAAATTATGGTCCTTGGCCACAACAAGAAGATGCATTTAGCTTTGATAAATCAGGAAAACCAGTAGCCAGATTTGCACAAGGAGGAAAAGCTTCTAGAAAAGTTGGTTATGAAGCAGGAGTTGGGTTATCCCCACTCAGCACTTCTGTATCAAAAAGATTAGGGCCTTCGGTCTACAATTTACAAAAGGGTACCGGACTAAGCGATCAAGAGTTTAATGAGATAAAAAAGACAGCAGACACTTATGGGTATAATGAAGAAGAATTTAAACAATATTTAGCAAAAAGAATACAAGAGAAAAAAAATAATAGCACACTAAAAAGAGACCCATCAGAATTATTGAGAGATTTAACACCACAAAGTAACGTGTCTACAGCAAGACAGTTGGCTTTAGCAGAAATGCTTAAGGGGCCAACGGATGCTGGTTATAGACCCATACTCACAGATGCTCAAAGAATAGCACAAGCTCGCTCAGATATTAGTAACGCTACTAGATATGCAGTAGGAGGAGTTGCTGAACCACAACAGAAAAAAGATAAACAATATGGTAAAATAGGTCTCACCGAAGACAGTGGCATGATCAATGCCGGATATTTTAAAAATGATACTAGATCAGGCTATGCTACAGCTTATAAGATGAGGGATTACTTATATTATGTTGGTCTGTCTAGTGCTACAAGTGGCTATGGACCAAAGCTATATGACGTTCTAATGGAAGCTGCTACTGAAAAAGGAGCAATGTTAACATCAGATCGATCATTAGTTAGTGGGGATGCTAAAAATGTATGGGAATACTACTTTAATAATAGATCAGACGTTAAGAAAACCCCACTGAAACCATCGGATTGGACTCTTAATAACGCTTTGATAGATCCCAAATTATACGGTAAAGAAGAAACATGGCCCCCAGCCAACGACCCAGCTTGGATTTTACAAAGTGGATATAGTAAGAGCCCCAGTATTATCAATGGTCCAGACGTAGTACGGTCATCTGCTAAGGTAGATTATAGAGCACTAATGAGCTCATTCTTTTCAGAAAAAAGAGGATCTTCAGAACCTGTAGTTGCCTCTAATAGTGATGGCGAAGAGTTTACTGTTGGTTATTCCAAAATGGCTTCTGGCGGTAAGGTTGATCCAGGTATGGAGAAATACAAAGCAATTTTAAGTAGTATTTTGCCTCCAGAATTCTTATCTAAAGAAGGATTACTTAGAACTTCAGATGGTGGGTCTGAGCCCATAGAAATTAGATCACCAAAACAAAAATCGTTTTTATCTAGTATGCTATCAGGAGAATCAGGCGATCCAGACGCTCCTCCCGCAAGCTTTGATGGAGCTTTACCCTATAAAGCATTAAACTATAGATTAGAAGAAGAGAAAGATCGTCTTAGCCCCGAGCAGTACAAGGTATTAAAAAGATATGTTGATCAGAACCTGATGTTTCATGGAAAAGAAGATATTATTGATGTTAGAAAAAGTAAGTATAAAGCAGCTTTGGCTCACGAATCTTTTCATGATATTCAAGGATTCTTATATGATAATTATCCAGAGATAATGGGCAAACTACAGTCTGCTATAGACTCTAATAAATCAGATATTGAAAAATGGTATAGTGATCAATCAAACTCAAAATACACAGGGAAGGGAACGTATCAGTTAGAACATTTCTTTCCAACACCAGATACTGCTTCTCCATATGGTCCAGCTTTAATAGATGAAGCATTAGGATCTTTTAAGAAAGCAAAAACAACACCAAGTAATGAATCTTTACAAATCATAGGTAATGCTCATCAGGATCTTGGAAGAAATGAACTTATTCCTGTGCTATTAAATGCAGCAGCTGAAGGTAACTCAGGGGCAGCTAGCTTATTACAAAGCATTTTTGGATCTGCCGGATTAAATAAAGATTTCTATAAAACTTTACCAAGATTTGCTAATGGAGGTATTGTTCCCGGAGTAGGCAATAGCGACACCGTTCCTGCCACGCTTAATGTGGGTGACTTTGTAATCAAAAAGAATAGTGTTAACAGTATTGGCGCAGATAAGCTATTTTCAATGTCGGGATATGCTGCTGGTGGCTCTGTAGACCAAGTTCCAGCACTATTAACTCCTGGAGAATTTGTATTTCCAAAAGCCTCAGCAGAAAAGATTGGATATGGCAAACTTCATTCAATGAATAAGCTTGGTAAGTTTGCATCTGGTGGTATGGTTGGTGGAAGATTAGCATTTGCAGATGGTGGGATCGCTGATTTTATAAAAGAAGTTGGTAAATTTATACTGGAAGTTGGTCCAGCTAAAACTCCAGTTAGACCGGATTCAATCACATCTGGCACCATAGGAATAGATAATTCTACAAAAAATGATCTTATTGAGTTGTCTAATGCCATACAAGAGCTAGGTGTTTCATCTTCAGAAACTGCAAGAATAATAAAAAGCAAGGACGACATTAATTATCAATCAGCAATAAAAGCATATGAGATTGACTTAGAAAGATTAAAAATTGCAGGAGCTTCTCAAGCAACCATAATAGCAGGAGAGCAAAAACTTAATGAGATTAGATCAAAGTCATTAAATGAAGTTAGTCGGTCATCAGCTCTTGAGTCTGCCTTTAAAGAGTCTAACTTAGGAAAGTCTGGAGGTTCTGGAGCAGCGCAGCAGCAAGTGTTAGCTATGGCTACTAAGCTTGAAGAAATTATCCAAAGAAATAAAGAACAAATTGCAGTTACTAAACTTCAAGCTCGAATGCCCGGGGCTTCACAGTCTGATATATTAGGAATGGCTAAAGAAGCCGCTAATACACCTGAAGAAAGAGCTAGAACTAAAGATACCGCTAATTTAGAGGCAGCAAAAAGAGTTACTGGTATAAGTAAAGCAGAATTTACAGCAATGGATATTTCTGGAGAAGATATTGCTAAATACGTTAGCAGATCTAGTCTTGATCGTAAAACTTTAGCAGAGATGGATAAGCAATTAATTAAACAGAAAGAGAACGAGGTTACTAGTACTAAAATGTTTAGTGCTTTGCTTCCTACAGTACAAGCTAAACAATTAGAACAAGCAAGAAGGCTAGCACAGGAAGAGGTAGAGAAAAGAAGAGAAATTCTAAACGAAATAGCAAAAAGCCAAGATCTTCCTTCTTTAGAGATCAAAGGGTTTGGAGACAAAGTTGCAGATGCTTTAAATAGTAGACTAGGTAATCTAACGAAAGTTGGAATAGCACTTATTCCAGAACTGGTAAAAAATTACGGTGGCGCTTCATCCACAGCCGAAGGAGCAGGTCGTATGGCTGGTGTGGCTGGAGCCGGAGCCACTTTTGCTGCGGGTCTTAATATTGCTGGTCAGATCGGAGGCCCTGCTGCACCATATCTTGTAGCAGCATCAGCTGTGGCTGCATTTGCTACTTATCTCAAAGATTCTAGAAATGCTTTTATTGAATTTCAGAAAAATCTTTCTAGTAAAAATCTTCAATTAGCAATATCTAATTTAGAACAAATGTTTAGTGATCTAGGTAAAGATATTACAGATATTGATATAGCAAATAATATTACTAGAGAAATTAGAACAGGATTATCTGAAGGTAAAAATATCAATAATCTTGATGCCACAAGTCCAAAGGCTTTTTATGCTAATCTTTTAGACAGTTCGCAAACTACTCAAGCTACTGACAGATCCAAAATTCTAGAAAAATATGGGACAGCTGCATATGTGAATTCTTATATGAGCAGTCAAACCAGAGACGCCTATGCTAGACAATTAGCTCCAGAAAGAGCACAAGGATATGCTAAAGAATTTTCTGATACCTCAAATTATGCTCAAAGATATATAGAAAACCAAGTTAGTACTGGTTCTTCATATGAAGACTTAAGAAATTCCGGAGACTTTCAATTACTATCAGAAAGTATAGCATTAGCTAATAATAGAGTACAAGAACAAATAATGGAGATCGATAGATCAACTATAGCTAATAAAGAAGCAGCTAAAGCAGCAGTTATTAGGGCTTACGGAGATGAGCAAATTTATAAGATAACTAAAAACTCTGAAAGACAAAGACTCTCAGAGAGCGCTGATAGAGATGCAAAAAAATTCTCGATGAGCTTTGACAGACTTATTAATAATATGACTCAGTCTATTGATAGTACTAATTTTACTCTAGCTAAATTTAATGATCAACTAGAAGCTTCTACGGCATCTCTTTCAGGTCAAGCAGAGATAAGAAGTACCAGACTAGACGCTATTAATGTACTTAAAAATCCAAACATGTCATCAGACAGAGAGTTTAGATCTGCTGCTAGTAGCGGCTCATCTTTGTTTGGGACTGAAAAAGGAATTATTAATACAATACTTAATTTAGGCAAAGAGCTTGAGCCGTCTATAATGGAAACTATTAATAAAACCATTAAAGATAATCCTGGTGGAGTATCAGATACTAAGATATCTATGGCAATAGATAGAAATGTTTCGAGTAAACTAGCCGGTACCGGACTGCCAAAGAACCTATCTGATCAACTATCTCAGCAGATAGGGGATGCAGTAGAGCAAATCAGAAAGAAGGAAGGTAGTGGGAGTAAAGATAAAAGAATAGATTTTGCAGAACTAATTAATGCTATTCCTGCTCTTAAAGATACTTTTGATGCGCTAAAATCAGCATCAAATGCTGTAGTTGGAGCTTTAGAAAATCAACAGAAGGCTCTTGATGATTATAATCAAAAAATAAACGAATCAATTAAATATCAAATAGAATCATCAGCTAGAAGAAATAAAGCAGATGAGATTGTTCTTAATGGATCGTTAGAACTATCTAGAGCATTCGGTGAGAGTGTTGATCCAATAATGGGTATTAGATTAAGGGATCAAAAAACAGCCAGAATAACAGGCGGGCCAACAAGTGCTTCAGATATTCTAGACAATATTAATGGTTTAGAAGCAAGAAGAAGAAACCAACAAGCTGGTTTAGATGCTTTAAAGAATAGATCTATTGGACAACCAGGATCGACTCAGGCTATTATTGATAACGAAAGAGCATTATCAAAAACAAACTATCAAATTAATCAAACAGCAGGAGCCCTTAAAAACTTAGCAGATAATAGTGAAGCAGCATCAGTAGCTATGAGCGCTCTTCAATCTGCACAACAAAAACAAGCAGGAAAACTTTCATTACTAGAAAAAGTAATTGGAAGCACCCCGGAAGAACTATATAGCTTTAATAATGCTTTGGTAAGACTACAAAAGACAGCTGCTGGTCAACAAATGTTTCAAACAGCAGATCAAAGAAAAGAAGTTATGAGTGTTATGAACGACATTCTTCCTTTGATTGGAAATAATCAACAGGCTAATAATCTTAAAGCTGACGTATTTGAAAACCTATTAAGAGATAGTGGAGTAGGTGTAAATCCACAATTTGCTGAAATTATTAATTCTATAAGAAATCCAGAAGCGGATCCTGCTATCAAATTAGCTGCTGATGCATTTAGAAAAGCTACAGAGCAACAAGGAAATTATAACAGAGCACTAGCTACTTTAAGTCAAGATATAGGAAAAGAAATAGTGAGTTCTAGTGCTGAACTATTAACCAAGGCTCTTAATGACACAAGAGTTAAGTTTGACGAAAAACAAATTCAAGACATTGTTAATGGTATTCGAGATCCATCAACAGTAATGAGACCAGCAGAACCACAAATGAAAGCTGCTGGAGGAGTAATTTATGCTGCTGGTGGTGATTATGTAAATTTTCAATCCAGAGGAACGGATACTGTTCCTGCAATGTTAACTCCTGGCGAATTTGTAATGAAAAAGTCAGCAGTTGATAGTATTGGAGTTAATAATCTTAGCAGAATGAATAATGGATACCAAAATGGTGGACAGGTTAGATATTATGCAGATGGCGGTTATGTTACAGATTCACTGAAACCAGAATATAAAGACAATACTGGAGGATCTCTTAAAGTTAAAAAATCCGGCAAATTCTCTACCGCAGGAGAATATCCACAAATCGATAATTTAGACGAGCTACAGAATACTTTAGAGCCTTATGTTACTTTTCAAAATATGCAAAAGATTAAGGATTTTTCAGGTTATGGTAGTAGTACTGCTTCTCTAAGTATAGAAAAAGGACCATCTACCAAAAACTATAATCCAAAAAGTTTTCTTGGATTTGGATACCCGGTATCTTCATCAGCTATCGCTAGTGGTCTTGAAGATTTTAACCATACTGTACTAAGTAAGAGTTATGTAAGTCCTCCAGACATAAAGCCTAACACAGTAGGACTATTTATATCAGGGAGATCAGAAGCTGTAGAATCTCTTAAAACTAGAAAAAAACTAGAATTTGATGGACCAGAAGCTGAGGCCCAAAAACAACTAGAGAAATATATTGATAGAATTGAACGAATTAAAAACGCAAATGCCGTGCCACAAGACTTACAAATAGATTCTAATTCATATAAATTACAAACCCAAGGTATTAATTATGATATATTACCATTAAATTCAAGATTAACTACCAGCAATCCAGCTACTGTTAAATCTGAGGGATATGGAACACGCAAATTTAGTAGAATAAATTTTTCTAATTTATCTCAAACTATAGATAAAGATGTTGGGCTATTAAGTCCTAATTCAGGAGGAGCCGCCACTCTTTCACAGTATTTGACTTCTCAAAAAGAAAAAGCTCCAGACTTTTCTTTAAAGGGAAAATCAATTCGTCCAGAGATATATGGTGGCAAAATATCTGATAAAAGCTTTTTTAGTAATTATATTACAAAAGAAGGACTTGGTGCTATTACTGAACCTCAAAGCAGTAGAGACAATCTTTTAGAACTACAAAATATTACAAACAATTTAAATAATGCAGATAAGGCTATTCGTCTTGAGAAACTACGATCAACTGATTCTGACCGTCAAATGGACCAAGAGCTTACAGTATTAAGAAAATTATACCAAGGATCAGTAGTGTCGGCTTCTATAGAAGATAAACTCTTTGATTTAAGCTCATTAGGAGCAACTAAAAATAACATAGAGGTGTTTAGCACATCAATAAGCGAATGGAATAGTAAATATCTAGAAGCAATTAAAGACAGCATCAAGGGAGATGCAAGATATAATGATTTATCGTATTACGGTAAATCTCCAAAATCTTTTGATATATTGCCAGAAGCTGGTGGAGATGTTCGCAAACTTCCTTGGGTTGATGCTGGAATCCCCATCAGGGAGGATGTAAGGGGTGCACTACAGAGAGAAGTAGAAAATAATACTTCTTTAGTTACGCCAAACGTAGTATCAGATCCTAGGTCAGGATTAATCAAAATCCCTAAAAATGGAATTCTTTCACAAGACCTATCATTGCCATATGAAATAGATTTTAGTAAGTACGTTAATAAATTCTGGAATAGTGACACTGACACATTATCTGACGAGGATATTTTGGGTGGTAAGCCAGCCTATTTAGTTAATCAAAGTGGTGCTGATAATAATCCGTTTAAAGGCTTATTGCTAAATAATAAGAGACTATTCTCAACTGACGCTGGACGTACAGAAGAAACGCTACAAAAACAAATTGCTGGTTTTATCAGTTCAGACAATGGAATATTAACATATTTAAACTCAGTAATAACTGATGGATATGATAGTGATAAAGCGAAAAAATTAGAAAAATCATCTTTAGATAAATTCTTTACATTATCTTCGGTTGCTGATAAGGTTGGATTCTTAACAAATGCCTCTTCTGTTGGAGCACAAGGTGGCGAATTATTCTCCAAGACTCCTAATATCTTTGGAGATTCTACTAGTCTTAGCTTTAGAGATTATTTAATATCAAGAGCTAAAGAACTAACAAAAGAAAATAACGATACTAAAAATAAAGAAAACAAACAAAAATTTGGAGATAAACCAGGAGATGGATTTTTAGACCCACTAGAATATCCTGGTGCCTCTTTAGCTATGATATTAGGAGCACAAGACTTATTCGGATCTGGATCACAATACGAACTACCAAAACTTTTGGGTAAAAACTGGTTCCGTCCTACTCTGAATCGTAGATTTAATGATATCTTTGAAGTTCCTAACGAGATGATTAAATCATATATGGGTGGTCTTGCTACTATTTTTAATGACAAAGCTGGAATTATTGATACAAACGCAAGATATTTTGCTGATAAAGATCCTGCTACCTATGATCGTATGATGCAAGCCTACACCTATTTGGATGGGGCTAGACAAGCCTTTGATGCTCTCTCTGTTGGAGATACTGGATCCATTAATCTAAAGAGCTATCTGACAGATGCTGTACTAAAAGCACCAAGAGATCCGTCTTCGTATCAAGCAGCAGAACAGATGTTCTTGTCTCTGGGAATGAACGGGAAATCTTCTTATGTAAATAAGGCGTTAGAAAGATCCAATTTAAGTCCAGATGAACAAAAATCGTTTGCCAAAACGATGGAAGGTTCAAAGATAGATCAAAGCACTATTGATGGAGACATAGATTTACAAGACTTTAAGACAGAAGATCTTGGTAAAACATATGAATCAATTTATGGCTTAGCTTTAAATCCTTATAATCAGTATACAAATAGAAATATTAGAAAATTATTATTAGATCAATTTATTTCTCGCATACCAACAGCATCTAAACCAGATGGAACCCCACTGTTTACCCCAACAACAGGCAGACTATTTGATCAAGCATTAAGAACAATGAGATACTGGTATGGCGGAGAAGAAGGAATAGTAATACCACCACTAAGAAACTGGCCAGGAACTGATTATCTATATGATAATAGTATCGTTGATCCAAATACTCAAGAAGCATTATCTTTTAATCAAAAACTAGAAGAATTAATGGCCAATAATGATCCGATGCTATATGATAATGCAAGATTAGCTTATGACCATGTTGGGGGTAAGCAGAGATTTGGAGAATTACCATCGGTAGAAACATATGCTAATTATAATCCAGAAATTGTAGAAGCACAGAAAAGACAAACGGGAGGATTAATATACGCAAGCGCTGGATCATTTATAGACTTTTCTCCAAAAGGAACAGATACGGTTCCAGCAATGCTAACTCCCGGAGAGTTCGTAGTTAATGCAAAAGCCACATCCGAACACCTTCCTTTACTAAAAGCTATTAACAGTGGATCAAGATCATCTAGTCGAGGTTTTCAAAAGGGAGGAGTAGCATATCTAAAATATGGAGATCATGTTCAAAGCGGTAGACAATCTAAAAATGTAGTAGATGTTCGTAATCAGGGAGATAATGCTAATAGACAATGGTATCAATCAGCAGGAGAAATTGGTCAATTTTTAGCATATTTCCCCCAAATGCTAACAGAGGAAATTTTTTCTAGTTCAAATAAACATACATCTGCTGTAGAATCTTTTGGAAAAAGACTAGAAGCAGCACAAGTTCAAGAAAAGAGTAGAGGGGGTCTGATTTATTTAGCGGAGGGCTCAAGGACTCCAGTTCCAACACTAAGTCTTACTTCAAGTAAAACACCAGAATTACTAACTACTGGAGTAAATGGACCAGAACCACTAAAGCCAGTCGGACCTCTAATTATGTCCGATAATCCATTATTAGCCGGGGTTGGCGGAGCAGGGAAAAGTTTAGAGGATTTAAGTTATGGTATCTATGGAGCATCTAAAGTTGCTGGGGCAGGAGTTTTAGCTGTCCCTGGTATTTATGCAGCAGCAAAAAATGAAGCTTTAACAGCTGTTGGAATAAGAGACCAAAAAACATACGACCAAGTTTCAGCAGAGATTGGTGGGTATATGGACTCTTTAGGGAAAAGCGCCTACGCAGGAGCTTCTGATACCGGTAATTATCTACTCACCGCTTCTGGTCAAAACGATTTAACTGAGAGTACATACGCCACAGCTACTCAAGATAAAAAAGACGTAGAAGCAGTAACAGGAGAATTTGGATCTACTGCCGGTACAGCACTATCTGCCGCTCAAAATGCAGCATTTATTTCTACTAATATTTTAGCTGGAGAAAAAGGCTTAGATCCTGTTGAGAATATACTAAAGGGTGTTGGTAATGCTCCTCAATTATTTAGAGAAGGAAGAGCTACAACTGGACAGCTTCTCGCTAAGATGGGAGCACCAGAACTTGGTGCAAATCTAGCTATGAATGCTGCTGATACTACACTAGCAACAGATAGACTATTAGCAACAGGAGCAGATGCTGCCCATGGAACAAAAGGAGGTTGGTGGAATGCTGAAGATGCTGCTATTAGGGCGGGTGGAGATCCTGGAGTATTACCAAAAACTACATTCCCAGGACAAACAAGAAGCACAATAGCCCTATCTGCAGAAGCAGCTGGAGGAGATCTCAGTAGAGTTGCTCAATCAGCAGAAGGGGTTACAGTAGCGGGCGGATTAGGAGATAAGGCATATTTTACTCATATTGGAGAAGGTGCTCTTGATCCTAGAGGAGCAGCAGAAAGCGCTATTAACTATGCTAAAGAAGGATTAATGAAAGGAGGGAGCTTAGATCAAGCTGCTGTTATTGTAAACGATATTAAACAATCAGCTTTAACTGAGGCTTTAGCCACTAGACCTTTCGATCCTAGCTCCACAGCAGCAATGGATGGTGTGTCTAATGCAGCTAAAAGTCTTGGACTAGACTTAGGAGAGACGGCTGGAAAAACACCTGCACAGTTACAAAATGAGCTTATAAAAATACATCAAGCAGAGGCTGGGATTACCAGGGACGTTGCTGCTCGTAGAGTTGGTGAATTAATGCCAGAAGGAGTATCATCTCTTTCTTCTCAAATAGAACTAAGAGAAGGCGTTACAGGAACAACACTAGCGTTAAATCCTGCAACAGCATTAGAGCATCCTCTAGGAACACCAATGAGTTTGGCTGAACTAACTCGAAGACCAGAGCTGATAAATCATGGAACAGTTCATAGGATAGATCAAGCTTTAGATGCTCATGGAGCAGCTGATCGTGTATTGGGCGCAATATATCCAGAAGAAGAAAAGCCTCAGAATCGAGCAACAGGAGGATTAATTTATGCTAATAATGGAGCATTAATCGCTAAAGGAAAAGATAGAATTCCTGCTATGTTAAGCGATGGAGAGTTTGTTGTTAATGCAGATTCAGCTAAAAAGAATATGCCTTTACTAGAAGGAATTAATAATGGAGCTATTAGTTATGCTTCTAATGGAGCTTTAATTGGTACACAAAACCAAAATATTGATACTAGACTATCACCATCACAACAGAATGTAATGGGAGCTATTAATACTGGCTATTATTCAAGAGGTGGCGTTGTAGGATACTTAAATAATGGAGGATATGTCAGAGCTTCATATCTAGAAAATGGAGGTATGGCGGCACAAAATGCCGTTAATCGTCCTGGTGATACTGCTGTTCAAACCGGTGTATTAAATAGTGTTGGCCAAAATATGGTTATGGAAAAACCAGCTTGGGTTGACGAGTTTATTAGCCAAACTAATTCTGCTTTCCAAGGACTTTCAGAAACTATGTCTACTTCAGCTACTAAGTTTGCAGAAACTGGGAAAAACATGCTAAACAGTGCGGAAAGTTTCTCATCATCAGCAAACAAGATATCAGATATTAGCTTACCAGAAACCATTTCTATGAATGGTAATTTCGACTTCTCACAGCAGTCTATTAAAAATATAATAGGTAGATCCGTTGGAGAGTCAGTAGCAATTAATACTAACAACACAAACTCAAGTATATCAGACAATAACGCTAAAATGAGATCCTCACTAAATAACGCAACCGATGGTGGTCTAGATATTTCCGGACTAGCATAATCCTAACAAAAGAGTATACTATGTTAAATAACCCAATTAATATTCTTGATGGTATCTGTTATTCTTTTAATATTGTTGATAATAAGATTATATTATTACAGTCTAGTGGTGGATTTAAGAATATTCAAGAAACAGACCATAAAAAAATTGTCCCATATCTAGTCCGTAACCCACTATCCCAATCAGAAGTTCAATGGGAAATGGGTTTGGGTAGAATTCTTTATCAGGATAATGTTCTCTCAGTAGACAGAATCAAGATCATCTCATCTTCTGCACAAGACCAGCTTGTAGAATTTACAAACGTAAATAATGGTCTTTTTTATGTTTTAGCTAATGAGTATAATTTTAATACCGGATTTCAAAACACAATATTAAAAAATAGCAACTTTACTGTTGATAACGTTCAGTCTGTTTATTTAATTGATAATGAACACTCAGACGTTGAAGTTCTTTTAATAGACCCAGAAGAGAATCAGAATTTAAGTTTTGAGTTTAAACTGCTCTATCCAGCTTCACCATACAGAGCCACTGTAAAAAAATCAAATCTATCAGAAGACTTATTAGTGCTAGACAATAATAAAACGTATTCAAAAGTTATCTCATATGGATCTGATTGGATAGAACTATCAGATAGTCCCAGTTATAGTTCAGCTATTGAGAATGTTGTGAGTTCACCAAACTTTGGAGTTCAAGCAGTTGCTGGTTCTGGCCTACCCGGAGGAGATCCATATTCTCTACAATTTAATTCATCAGGATCTTTTGATGGCCTTCCAGCATATTATGTAAACAATAATTTACTAATAGGAGGAAGTGGTATAAATCAAGCTAACAGCATCCTCCCTTTGTCAAATACCGGCAGTACAATATTTAATAATAGAAATTATCAGTCTGATTTTATAGTTAAGGGTAGTGGAGATAAAAACCTGTACTTTAGTTATGATGGTAAATTAGGAGTCAATATTCCTTCTGGACAAAGACCATTAACAGCATTACATTTAATTAATAATAGTTGTTTAGAGGGAATAAGACTAGAAAATAGAAATCAGTGTCATTCTGCCAACTTAACCCTTTATCATAGACCAAGTACAGTACCAACACCAGGAACTATTGCATCAACCATTAATATGGCAGGCAAAAACTCTGTAAGTAGTCAGGTTAATTACGTTCAATTAAAATCAAGAATATTAAACTCGACTGCTGATCAAACTTCTGGAGAGTTGGTTGTTTCAGTTGAGAATTCTGGAAATCCAGTTGATATATTAACTATTAACAACAATCGTTTCAGAGCAGCTATTGGATCTAACTCATTTGAGATCTCTGCTTCTGGTTTAGATATGACAGGAAGACTTAGACTTACTAATTTTGATATTGATGGTGGGGTTATGACTTTTAGTGGATTATCTGCTAGTAATAGTCCAAGCACAAGCCAAACACCAACCCCAACACAGACAACAACCCCAACACCAACCCCGACACCTTCAAGTATATAGGAATATTTTTATGAGTTATTTCTTAAAGAGAGATATTTCAACCAATAACGCCCCAACAGATGCTCAAATAGGAGTTGGAGAGCTAGCAATTAACGCTAATACCGGTATTATGTATACCAAAAGGACAGACGGAAAAATAGTTAGATTTTTATCGATACCTATTGATGATAGATCTCCAGGTAACGATCTATTGACTTTTGTTCCGGTTATTAGGTTCTCAGACGTTACAACATTTTGTTGCAATGGAGATACGGTTACTGTTACAATCAATAATCTACTAGTTGGTGCCTCATACACATACTCTGTTACAGATACTGTTGCTAGTTCAACAACATATATTAGCAGCATATCCGGCCCACTGTCCCCAACAAACTCTTCTAAACGAGAAGTTTCTTTGAACATTGGAGTAAGTAGTATACAAAATAATAGTTTGCTTAAGTTTAGTGTGTTAAAAGATGGTGTTGTTTTATCTGAAAATATTCTCCCAATTTGTTGTGCGAATTGCACATAGGATAAATAATATGACAGTTAACCTAAATTTTTCTTCCGGAAGTTGTTGCCAAAGTGGCGTTTTGGTTTCTTTTACTGGAGTCAAAGCCCTAGAGCCAAACAATAGATATCTTGTAGCATTTCGCCAGATTAATAGTATTCCTTCTGGAGTGGTATGGTTCTATCCAGATTTTTATTATTTTAAACCAATTAATGAATACGATAATGGAGTTACCCTCTATACTTATGCTAAAATTTATACTAATCTTAACTTAGATAACTCAACAAGAAGCATTATTGAAATGTCTGTTTTTAATGCCAATGATAAGCTAATCTTTACTTCTGCAGATACTCCTGTTTATAGAGAAAGAGCACATATAAAGTGTGGTAATTTATGTAGTATCAGTGGTGTTCCAGATTTTACTACAGAATCTGCAGCTAGAATTCCAAGTTCTACTCCCACAGCTACTCCAACCAAAACTCCCACGCCAACAATAACCAATACCATAACATTAACACCTACAATCACAGTTACTTCAACGACAACTGCAACACCTACTCCAACACCTTCTCCATCTCCAGTTCCATAGCTTTAAGGATCTATATAAAGGAAATTCGATAGTATGTTTAAAAAGACTATAGATCCAGCTATTGCCTATACAGGATTTACTCTAACATTTCCCGGTATCCCTGTAGACCAACACAATTCTTATAGTGTTGAGATTACTAATATTGCTACTATTCCAAAAAGAACCACAATAGCAATAAATCCCAGACAATTTCAGATTAAGCCTTCGTCACATAACATAGATATTACTACCTATGTTAGAATTAGAACATCTTATAATGAGAATAATTCTAGCGATAGTATTATTAAAATCTCAATCATAGACTTAGCAACACAAACAGAAGTCTATAGTGATTATGTTCAAATTATTGCTGGAAATTTATGTTTGCCTGCTGGCTTCCCAAGAACAACAGCAATGCCAACTCCAACGCCAACTATTACTCCGAGCCCTTCTGAACCAACTATTTATGGAGTAACAAAAGAATCTTTTACTTTAACTGATGGTGGTTCTGGATATGAGGTTGGAGACACATTCAATGTTTATGATGATGGTGGTGCAAGTGGTGGCGAGATAAGAGTTACTGCTGTTGATAGTAATGGCAAAATCACAGATTTCACAGTAACTAAAGCTGGAAGTGGTTTTAAGCCTACAAATACCCCAAAAACAACTAATGGATCAGTAAAGGGAAATAATGCATCATTTACTGGAAACAAAAATAATTTAAGGTCATTGAATACACCCAAAACTAATAGTCAAACAAAAACCTCATCACGCTCTCCTCCACCACCAGGAAAACCAGCACCGCCGGGTGGACCGGGCCCAAAATCAGATCAACCATCAGGTGAATCTTCATCACCACCACCACCCGGAAAAGGTGGACCGCCGGGAGGAGGAGGAAAAGGTGGACCACCTCCAGGAAGACCCTCGCCACCCGGAAAACCTGCACCTCCCGGAGGAGGACAATCTCCACCCGGACCTCCCCCTGGACCTCCCGGACCTCCCGGACCCCCTGGACCTCCCGGACCCCCTGGCCCCGGACCTGGCCCCGGACCTGGCCCCGGACCTGGCCCCGGACCTGGCCCCGGACCTGGCCCCGGACCCGAAAGCACAGGAACCATAAATACTGGTGGAGTTATCCCTTCTGATGATTCAGATTGGCCATGGAATCCACTACCTCGTCCACCAAGAGCAAATAATACTCCTACTCCTTCAAGAACCCCTACACACACTCCAACTATAAGCGTAACACCATCTGTTACTCGCACATTAACTCCAACTCAGACATCTTCCAATACTCAAACTCCAACATTAACACCAACAATTAGTGAAACACCAACACTAACACCAACAAATACTCCAACACCAGTTACTGCAACTCCAACTATAAGTTTTACTTATACTGCAAGTATTACTCAAACCCCTAGTCTGAGTCCTACAACAAGCGAAACACCAACTCCAACCCCAACAATTAGTCCAACACAGACGTTAACTCCCACGATCAGCCAGACTCCTACTTTAACCCAGACAATATCAGAAACACCCACTGTAACACCAACAATAACCCAAACTATTTCTATTACTCCTAGTATCACACCAACTATTACTGTTACGCCTAGTATTCCATGTTGTAATTTTAGTTGCTATTATGATCTTTCAACAGAGCCAATAAATTGGATTGTAGAAAACGAGAGTACGGACGGATATATTGAAACAGTAGACCAATATGGAGATTCTACCCTTCCCTGGGAAGTTTTCCTATATGGAGGTAATTCACAATACAACGAAGATGCCGATGGAACAACAAAGCTAAAAATTGCTATCCCAGAAACTACATACATATATTTTTCTTGGAAATACTACACACAGGATGCTGCTGGATGGGATTCGTTTGGTTATTTTATCAATAATGAATATTTTCAATTAGATGATGGATTCCCATATAATACATTACCTCATGAAGGGACTATTAAAAATTTATTAGTATTTAAAGGAGATACTTTTGGATTTTTCATTAGGACAACAGACAATACAAATGGCAGGGGTATAGTTAGAATTAAAGATTTTGCAACACTTAATTGTCCTACTATTAATCCGGGTAGAGGTCAATTAGGTGCTGGTCCGGGCGGTCCTCCCGGCGGTCCTCCCGGCGGTCCTCCCGGCGGTCCTCCCGGCGGTCCTCCCGGCGGTCCTCCACCCGGTCCTCCCGGCGGTCCTCCACCCGGTCCTCCCGGCGGTCCTCCTCCCGGACAGCCAACAACAACTGAGACACCAGAACCGTCTCAGAGTCCAACCACAACTCCATATAAGAGCCCAACCCCAACTCCAACCATAACCCCAACAATTAGTGTAACCCCAACACTAACTAGAACACAAACACAAACAAGAACATCTAGTAGAACACCAACAAAAGACCCAATAGCCAGGAGCCAAACACCAACCATTAGTGTTACTCCAACAATCACCCCAACAATATCTGTAACTAAAACAGTCACGCCAACAATATCTGTAACTCCAACTATTACCCCCACTATAACAACAACTCCAACTGTAACGCCAAGTACTAGTCGTATTCCTAATAATGTACACTCTACTATTTTATCAGAAGAAGTATTTAGTAAAGATATTAATAAGTATGTTCTATTGAGTAAATTAGCAAGTGATACTTTTGTGATTGATAATAATATTAAAATCAATACAAACTATTTATCCGAAGATGCTCTTACATATCCGATATTTGTTTCTAAGGTTTTAAACTCCAATATTAGTACTGACTTAATATGGGCTACAACCAAACCAATTGAACATCTGCAAGACACTTTTATTACTAATGAGCTATTTTTTAATAAAACGACTATAAATAATCATCTTAATGATAGTTTTTTTACTAATCAAATCTTAGAACTAAGATCAGATCCGGAATCAATTTTTGTTGATTCATATAATGAAAGTCAGATTATGCAGTCTAGGCTTGACGCCTACTCTTTTATAATATCGACTTATTCAAACATAGAACCATTTGGGTCCATAGAAAAAGATAGCAATCGTATTATTAATACATATAATGATCACTCTGTTATGTCTTTTAATCCGCTTTTTCCATATGGCATTGAAAATAGTTTATTTTCCTTAGACTTAATCCAAACAAGACCACTTTTAAATCTTGTTAATTGTAGTCAATTAAATAATGATATTTTTACAACATTTATAGACACTAATAAAATTACTAATACAATTCTCTCATGTGAGACAATATTGCTAATTAAAGAAGAAGACATAAAGGTCTCCATCACTTCTGCTGAAGTATTAGTTTATATACCAAACCAAGATTTGATCTTTACACAAGAGTACAACATACTTGCCACAGAAAATGATCAGTATATTATACAAGATAGAGATATATGAATAGTAGGACGGTTGGTGTATTTCTAATTAGGACAACATCTATGCATAATTATGGTCATTAAATAGGCTAACTACGATAGGAGCAATATCAGTCATGGCATCATCTACAATATTTTTTGATGGCTTCGGACCATTTGGTGGAGAACATGTGGGACAAATAGATCCCTTGTTTTGGACAGCAGCCGGAAATGTTAGCTTGAGCGAATATCGTACAGATAGAAACCCAACCACAATTAATGGAACAGCCAATGGTGTGGATTTTATGGGATATACTTTTGGTGCTGTGGCTAAGTTGAATAGTCATAATCCCGATGGTGATCAAGCAACTCTTAAAGTTAAGTCTTTTGCACAAGATTTCACTAGCTTAACAAAATCTGTTGGTCTAGGATATTATATTAATAAAATAGCTACTGACTCCATTGCTAATACTGGTGCTATTGGAACAAACTATGCAGCCAAGATCCTTTCTCTGCAAAACAAACTTGTTGCAGATTCTTCTGAAGTTGATGTTTTAAGCATAGAGGCTGTTCATCTATCTCCAACTGGTTATAGTGGAGTATCTTCTCCAAAAATAGGATTAAAAGTTACTCAAGCCGTTAGTGGATCTCCAGAAGTTCGTGGAACCTTTACTTTTGATGTTTTTGGTGCTCCTTGGTATGTTGAGAACAAAAATTCTTTATCTACTACAATGCAAAGAACTATTGATGCTTATGACTATAAGTATGGTGGTTTGTATGTAGAAGTTTGCGTTTCTCCGGTGTCCAATACTGATCCGACATATGATTCAGCAAAGCCTTATGCTTTACAAATTAAAGTTAATGGTATGAATTTAACAGTATCTGAAACTTTAGATACTCAAAAGCTTAATATCAAAAATAACTTCGGTACTGATGTTAATCAGAAACTATTCTTTGATACCGTTAAATTTTATGGAGCTAGAATTCCAACCACAGGAAATAATAGTGCAGATCCACTAGGTGGATCTCCTTCTCATCTTTATCATACATATATTGATAATGTTTATATTGTAGAGGGAGACACAGCAGAAGAATGCTTACTTGGTCCAACAACCAAGGTATTTAGTATTGTCCCTAAAGACGACGGAGGAGCAAATAGAGTTAATAGTGGTGATTGGCAGGGTTTTTCTCTGGCCTATAATGATAACACTAATTCTAATTTAGAGTCTAAGCTTAAAGACAGCAACGGAGATAGTACTTATGTTTATACAGAAACTAGTGGTGCTATTTTAGCTATGCCAATGGCCCAAAGCAATGGTTCTGCAATACCAAGTAATGCTAATTATGCTATTGGGGGTATTAAGATTACTAATAATGTTAGGAAATCAAATAAAGATACTTCTTTTATCAATGTTTGGGGAACAGGAACAATAGCTTCTAATATGACACCAATTGGAACAGGATTCCCTGTAACAAATAATCATTATGAATATAAAAATCAGTATCTACTAACTAACCCAGTCACAGCTAGTGGTTGGACTTTTGATAATATCAATAATGGTAAATTTGGTATTAAGAAAACAAGCTGAGATTTTTAGATTAAAGGAATATAATGTCGTACTCAGGACCATTCATAAACTCTATACTTAATGCGACAAATGATCAGAACAACCAAGCTTCTGGTCTTGATATTTCGTCAATAGATAATACTTCTATACAAGGAACTACAACAACTAATCGAAAAGTAGAGATTAAATATAATGGAACAGGAATCCATACTTATACATACTCTACGCCAATGCTTACTTTGTCTCACTCTTATAATCGTACAGAAGGAGGGATATTATTAAGCACTACAAACCGAATTAATCTAACTGGGAAAATCCATGATGCTGGAGGAACTAGTGATAGCATATCTGATTTGTTATCAAAAGAATCTGGCCTTAAAAACATGTTTAGTGGATGTCCTGTTGGTGATTTAGAGGTTACATGCGAAGGAGCAATTATTCTATCCGCTTCTGGAGTAAGAGCATTATCAGTTAGTACAGATGCTAGTCCAGATAATTTAACTAGAACCTTAGGATATACTGTTGATCTAGAATATTATGAAAAAGCCCCAGATAATGAGGGATTAGTCACGACAGCTTCTGACTCATGGTCTATAGAACCAATAGAAGACTATGTTTATACTAATTTCAACATTAGTAGTATTGCAATGAAGGCTCTTGTTGATCATCGTCCTATAAGCCCAGCTATTGGGGCTTTAGAGATAAGAAGTATTCCTCAATTCAGAGTATCCCACAGAGTTTCTGCTAAAGGAGCAATACCCCAAGGAATATGTGGGTCTAATGGCTCTGGATATTTTGTTCCATATAGAGAAGCTGAAAAGTGGGTTAAGGCTAGACTATCTCAACCGTGGGCTACTTCAAATGCTAGTGGAGCATATATAGGGGCATATTCTAATATTCCACCAGAAACTAATATGTGGCTTTTTAATCATGTAAGAGCTAGCAATTTTAGTATGACAGATGGAACATATGAGGTAAATGACACTTGGCTTGCTATGCCATCTGGCGTTACTCATGTGGAAGATTATACGATAGACGTTAGTACAGATCAAGAATATCTTAAAACAGTTAGGGTGCAAGGATCAATTAGAGGATTAGATATGGCTCCTACTTCTAAAGTTAGTGGAGATGCTAGTTTAACACCAGACTCTAACGGTAAAATTAGTCTATCTCCAAATAATGTAGCAAATAATTCTGGTGGGTCAGCAGCTTATGGTAGTCATTCAGCATCCATCACCAGCGTAGCAGCAAATAAATACCAAAATGCATTAACAGCATGGATTAGTGGAGTTAAACCATATCTCTATCACAGAGCAAGCTCCGTATTAAATGCCTCTCGTGGAAATCCAGAACCAAGCCGACCTCTTGATACTAGATATCAAAACCCAGTATTCAGAGCCGAAAGACTATTAAACGTTATTCCTCGGTCAACAAGCGAAGGCCATGATCATAAAAAAGGAATTATAAGCTATGGATATGAATTTGATAATAAAACATCAGTATTAAGCGGAGTACTTACAGAGAATATAAACATTACAGATAATGCCCCAGCAGATGTTGTTGCTGAAATTTTTGTATTGGGAAGATCTTTAGGGCCAGTTTTACAATCATTAGGAACCAAGACAGCCTGCACAAAAGATTTATCTATAGATATTACTGTGATACCAGCAACAGGACTAGATCAGTTTTTTATGAGTAGTAGTAGTTGTCCACTATTTACTGGTGGTCAACTTTATCAAGATCTACAAAGAATAGTAGAAGCATTTAGACCATTTGGAAATAGAGCCCCAGCCTCAGAACTTTTAGGATCTAATGGCGCTGGTTTAGTTAATCACAATATGATAGGACAATGTTATGTTGACAGAGATACACAATCATGGAATCCGTCGGACGGACGATATACTAGGAATGTTAGTTGGAAATACCAGCAATGCACAAACACCAAATATTTTCTGGATCATTAAAATATGAACACCTGTAGTGGCGGCGAAGCAAAAGTTATAGCTCAGACTATTTTTTTAGGAGCTAGTGTTACAAGTTATAACTCTAACATGGGATGGTCAGGACAACCATCTCAATTAACTGTTAATCTTGCCGCAGATGATAGTCCAGCAGCTTGTTTACTAGGAGGAAATCCTCAAGCTCAATTTCCCCCAACATCTTTTGATGATAATCATTATTATACATGTGCTGGTGATGCTTGTTATCTTGACAGCAGGACCAGCGCAACATGGTCTAGTAGTCTTGTTGGAACATTCAGAGCAGATGGCAGTATGATAAAGGATGAAGATAAAATACTTCCTGGAAAAGTATATTATAATTTTGACAGTAGTCTTGGTGGCATAGACCCGGTTGTATCAAAATACCACTTATATGGAGATCCTGGATTTTTAGGAGCACCAAATAGATTAGATACTGATGGAAATTTTAGTAACGTATTACTTCCAAATAATATTGGATATGATATTATTGGTACACCTGTTTATTTTAAAATGGGAAATTTTACTTTTGGTGGAATAGTACAATCATGGCAAGAAGACTTTAATAGTGGAGGCAAGCAGTATAGAGTCACTATTGATGGTATGCAGAGCGTATTAAATAATTCATATATAATAATATCCCAATTTGCTGGATCAATATTTAGTAAATATAACTCATCTAGTAATTATGGTTCTCCAAGAAACTTTGTTGGTCCAGGTTTAGACTATACTGGAAAAATAAACGAGGGAAATATAGCAAATATTTTCAATGTTTACGGCTTCTTAGAATCTTCTGCTCCAGAAAACTTCGGAGGATCAGACTCTAACGAAGAAGGAATATCTGCTGTTGATGTTATAGACGCTTTAAGTATTTTAACTTCTAGTTTGCCTTTAACTGGAAATAATTACCTAAAGAACAGAGCAAATAGTCGTTTTAATAATTTTGGACCAAAAACAGCATATTCTTCATTTGGTAGAATATTAACAAAGTGCGCTCAAACCTATGATTATACTACAATTGGTACTAATTTTACCAGATGGGGAGTTATTCCACCACAAGTTAATGCAGAAGACGGCAGTAATAGATGTGAATTCCTTTTAGATCTTTCTGAATTACCAAGACCTCCGAAAGAGTTCAGACTAAAAGGCATCAAGATGAGTATCATGGAATTTATTAATAGTGTTGCCGAAGCTACTGGTTATGATTATTGCTTAGAATTAATTCCAGTCATAATCAATAATCGAATTTACAATACCATCAAACTTAAAACAATATCAAGACTAAAACAACCAGTAGCAGGACAGATACAAAGCACAATTAATAAGTTGTATTGCGATGGATATGCTATCACTTCCAGCACTATAGGTAAAGAGAGGAATGATAATCCAGCAAGAATGATGATTGTTGGTGGGCCACAGCAAAGACTATATCAGGCTAAATCTTATAGATTGGCTTATACACAAAGCAACTATGTTTTTATGGATTCTGAAGAAGGAGGAAGATTCGTAGACTATACTCAATTAGGACATTATCTTGTTACTTCGTGTCTTAATGGAACAGTGTCCAAAGTTGGAGCCTCTACATCAAATTTTGGTTATGGTAAAGTTAAATTTCCAGTATTTTTATCAACAAGAAATCCAATACTATCGGCTCAAATCAACCCAACACTAGCTGGATTATTTGCTGATGATGAAAATATAAAAACGGCAGTTTCTGGTAAAACCTTTGTTGATACTGATCCTGTATGGAATGACGATAAGCAAATAACTAATGGTGGAGTAGACACTATTGTTGGTAATTACGATAGTTCATTAGAATCCACATATACTGTGCCTGCCAATTGGGGCATGACACCGGTATCCAGAGATTCTACCGTAAATACTAGACAAACAAGATATGGTAAAAATAATAAGCCTCACTTACAAAGGTATATCCCACTCTATAGAGATATTATTTGTCCATTTTTTGGATATATAATGGATAGTAGTTTATCTCTTAATACTGATGGATTAAATAATAGAGATTTTCGAAGAGTTCGTCCTGTTTTTATGGATACATGGACAGGACAGATATGTGTTTTATTTAGAGCATCAGAATTACCAGCCACCAGACATGATCTTGCTGGTTTATATGGAGGATATAATTTATCGACAAGACAACCACGATTGTGGACATGGCAAAAAAGACTTGCAGATCTTTTTGGAACACCAAATCCGCCGGATCCGTCTCCAGATACGCCTTCTGCTTTAGTTCCCACAACAATTACCAAAGAATGGTATTTTTTAATTACAGAATCTGAAATACGAGCAGCAATGGTCGGACCAGATAATTTTTTGGCTTATTCTTGTGGTAGAAAATATAAAACAGACCTATATTTGATGTTAAATGAAGCATATTTTAGTAAAAGATATACAGAACTAGTAAACTCTGGAACAGATTCAACAATAGCAGCACAAATAGCTCAAAGAGATTCTGATTTTAGCTGGAATTTTGGATCTAACAATGTCGCAAATCAGGAGCTAGGAGCAACGTCTAATATTGCTGGCAGACCAGATGGACCAGGACTCATAACAGAACCAGTAAGACAAGACTTTCAAGTATTACAACAATTTATTGCTAAATTAGGTGAAAATTATTATGGTAAAAAATATATGGTTTATGCTCCATTTCTTGGAGCTAGGAAAGACGAATTTTACGATAGCACTCTTCCTACGGCACTTGGTAGCGCATATGTCTTTAGGGGAGGGGCAGATATTAGCTATAACTATACCCCCACTAATGACGGGGCATGGGAAGAGTATGGGAATACTATCGATGATACAATTATCGTAGGAACTAAAGACTACTATAATCTTAGTGACGAAAGAGGTTTAATCAAACCAATACTTGGTTATAATGCATCTGATACTTTTGATATGCCCAGATATAATATATGCAGACATCCACTCACTCAAGAACAAATTAAACAAAGAATTAATCCATATTTTTCTTATTCAGAGTGGGAGGATACTAAACTAACAAAAACTACGAATTGCGAACCTTCCAACTTTGTTTATCCATCATTAAATCTAGGATCATTATCTGACCCGTCTTCCTATATAGTAAAAACATTAACAGTCGGTAGTACAGATGGTTTTGGTTTAAATCGTGGTTTTCTTAGAAAGAAACTTTATACCAAAGCTTCTGTTCAGGAAAAAATTATCTTCTTAGATCCTGAACAACTATCTGAACCAAGAATAATAGTTGAAGCCCAAACAAGTATTGACCTCAATCTCTCTAGCTTGCAATACCAAAAAGATCCTAATAGAACAGTCAAAGCTACCATCAATATGGAAGACTTAGCAGTTTATTTGAGAGTAAATCCGTCAAGTAAGTGGGACTGTCAGATAGTTAGGTCTTTAGTGCACGGAATACAAATGGTATATAGTCAGTATCCTGGATATTTATTTGGTAATTTGAGCAATGCTTCTCATGACACCAATGCTCAAAACATGGATATGAAACCCAAAGTCGCCCACCCTTTCTTTGTTGGAATTCCGATTAAATCACATCAATTTAATTATGGTCCATGGATTAATTATCCAGCACTAGATGTAGCCACCGATAATATTTTCCCAAGCTCGACATTATATCAAAAAAATCCTTGTACTAATTCAACAGTAACTGTTGGTACAGATCTTGCTAAAACAGCTATAGATAATTGGATATTACCAACACAAATAGAGCATAATCCAGAGTATGTTCCATGGAATTATGGAGGTATGTCTTTTTTGGATCAAATAGCGTATAAGGAAGTTAAAAGTAATATTAATTATCAGTCAGTTTTAGAAACTGCGAGCCTTGAAATGCCAGGATTACCTATTTTTAATCTTGGTGGAGCATTTAATAGTCAGGCCCTTAATAATACTTTTCCAATTACAGCAGCAACATATGTTACATATACTTATACCGAAGTTAAACGAACAACAAATATTTTCACCAATCGCTCTTTCAAAGAATTTAGTGAGCTAACCTCTGCTAATGATCTGACATATACCTCATCACCATTAATGTATAACATTATTAGATTACCATATAATCCTAATTACTTATCGGGCCCAATAATTAGTCATATTAATGTTGATATTGGAAGAGGCGGATTAAAAACATCATATAGTTTTAGAACATATACTAGAAAATTAAGCTTATTTAATAAAGAATATTCTGATAGATTTAAGAAAATCTTCAAAGAGAATCTACAAAGAGATAAGCAAATATCTAAACTAGGACAACAGATTAATAATAGAAAAGACAATGAGCTTAGAACAATATCTTCCCAAGCCAGAGTTGCAGCAACAACATCTAGTGCATTAGTAGGACATAGTCCTGTTGAGGTTATAACCGCCGCAGCTTCGCCATTCTTAAAAGAACCAGTCAGAACTGCACCATATATAGAAGACAAAGAAAGTAATGTTACTCCTGGGGAAGTAAATACAGGAACTTATAGTTTACCGTCTTCTCAAGACGGAGACGATAACGCGAATCAAGCAGGAGATGGAGATATTGCATCTGGAGCATTTAATAGTAATTATCAGCCAGCATCTTTAAAGCATCGATCAAGAATAAGAACCTCAGCACAAATTTTTCAATTAACAGAATTGAATGATTTTATTAATCAAGACTATGGCAGTAAAGCTGCCATGAGTCTAGATGGAATATTTTCTCCTGTATCTTTTTATCCAACAAATAACTTAGGAACATTTAGTTTTTCAAAATATGATTCCTCCACATGTCCAGTTTGTAATGGTACCAGAATTAGAACAATGGAGTATCAAAACTATCCCACCAATGGTGTTGCTTTTGCAGTAGGAGAGTATAAGATATTATGTGATTGTTGTGTTGTCGCTTCTGATAAACTAACCTCTAAACTATATGGCAATAGTAGTAGCAATACATCTAAGGGTTCTTCGGAATCTTTACCTCCATATATTCTCACAGACAAGACAGATCCATCAGCACTGGCCAATATGAAGAATTTTTCTGCCAGCAGTTCAAGTAATTCGTCCGATGGAAGTAGTATACCAATTAATTTAGTGAGTTTACAACCAATAGTTGTTCCATTTGCAGAATTTAAAAATCCAAATACTCAAAGTTATAGTGGAGAACATCCAAATAAAGCGCACCCAGCTTTAAAGATAAATGGACAAGATAGAAGGTTTTTTGATAGACGTAGACATAGCATATCCATAGTCGCAAGATCAGCTGTTAGACAACCAAGTTTAAATATTACATCGAACATAGATAATCCAAATACTTTAATTGATAATCATAATCCTGATTTTTATTATAAAGACTTAACAGCAAATAGGAATCTTAAAGCTATAGATGCTGCTAACTATAGCACTGCAAACGCAGAGAATAATCAAAGATTTATAGGACTAAGAGGACCACTAGTAGTTCATGGTTGGGGATATGATAAAGACGGCTATCCTGTTCCAAATGCTGCTGATGAACCTGTTGATCTAGATCAATATGGGAGACCAAAAAGATTCATTTTATCTAGAATTGAAACACCTAGTGTAAAATACAAAGACTTAGCAGTAGGAGAGATATTTGTTGCTAATAATAAAGAGTATACAAAAGTTAGTAGTATAAATGAACAATATAAACCCGGAAACTATCCAGGACCTCCTTTTGCAATAACCGACGATACTCCATTTACGAAAATAACTTATAAAGATGATTTTAATCAAGATGGAGGCTTCGACCCTGAAACATATAAGGGCTCTATTATAGGTAAAACACAAGTTTTTTCTAATGGGTCTTGGAGCTCAAAAACAAAACTAAATGAATTTTATCTTAATTGGGCAGAACATCCTGAGATTTGGCCGGTTGGTCCAGTAGACTTGAGATGGGATGAGGATCGTAGGGTATGGACTGCTATGAATCAAAGCTCCATATATAAGATGGTTTATGTGACCTTAGAAGAAGACTTAGTTAAAGCAGACGGTGTTGACGAAACCTATCCAGCAAGAGGTTTTCTTGACGATTTAGAGTATTCTACTAAGCCATTAGATAGTGGGTACAGACGTATTGTATTCGTAAAAGATAGAGCAGGATATACTGCTCCAAGAGGAGCAAAAATATTATGTCGATATGATAGCGATAATGGATTTTATGAGCCAGTAAGTAAACCCAGTTTTGTTGTAATGGGTATAATTACCTCTGGAGGTGGAGCCACAGTTACTATGTCGTATATTAATGGAATAAAGAAGGGAGAATCTGCCCCAACAATGGAGGTGTCCTTTGATAATCCTTTAGATTTTAATATACCAGCAGACGAATCTGCAAAGGGATTATTTACATATACATCAGGCAAATGGATCTTAACAGCTATTAGTTCATAGGACATCTGACATGTATTTACAACGAGATAAAAAAAACTGCAATATTTACAATAAATATTTTATTAATGATTTACAGCCATACGATCTTGTAGAAGAGCCAGATAACGATATCCTTGATCTGTATTATAAAGACAGCAGTAATTCTACCGGGACATTTAGAACAAACTTAATTAAAACTATTATAGATAGTCATCAGCCAACCACCCCAATAGACGATATATGGCTCCCAGCTATTATAGACACAGGATATACCCTAAATAAACAAATATTAATGGGACATGTTGTTAACAATAGAATTTTAGGCATAGAAAATATAATGTCTTTTTCTGATCTAAAGTTTAAAAATTGGATAGTAAGTGAGGGATCGGATATGGTTAATCTATCATTAGATTGGTTTATAAATACCGATTTATCTTCTGTTCAAATTGATCATGGTGTGTTGTGTTGGTATAAAAAGACGACTGATGTATCATTAAGAACCTATAAAATTACAGATATTCCACCTGGAACAAAAATATATACTACCCAAGAGCTAACGTATACAGACCCTTTAGATTCGACTAAAACATATACTTTGAATGCTAATGATCAAGTAATAAAAATTGATAACTCAACACTCAAGCTTCTATCAACTGATTCTATAAATAGAAACGGAAATAAGCCAACCTTTGATTTGTCTAATATAGCCAATAGTACGCCTAATCAAATATTTAAAATTAGTAGTAACACAAATAGTGTGCATTCAAACTTAAGCGATTATGTACTATGGATTAGTAATGGTGAAGCATTTGGTTTTTATAATGGATATAGAGATAAAAACAGAAGGAATAATACTAATTTAGTTTCCAGAAGTTATCTATCCCCATGTCTATATGACATATATAGGTCTATTTATAATAGCTTAACCATAAGACAGGTACGGTCCTATAGTGGTAGTTATAACTTAACCAAGCCCCAGTTAGCAAGACTTAAAAAACTCTGTTATTTCCTATCTACGGCTCCATTAATGGACAGAACCACAGTTAATTATTTAACGGAGCCTACTCTATATTCAACAATATACTCATCTTATATTCTGCCAAATAGTACTAATGAGAAAATAGACCTATTAAATATTATTAACACTATTTTTACCTACTATAAAACACTTTCTGTATTTTTAGATAAACAAACACTATCAACAAATATTATTAGATCTAAATCAGACTTATATACTAAACTTATTAAAAAATATATGCCGTCTTTAGCTATTAAAAATTTTGCTGATTCTACAACAGCAAAGTTTGACTATAAATCATTTCTTAAAAACGGGGCTCACGCGTACTTTAATTTTGGTATAAGATCGTATGCATCACACATAGTTACTAGTGATAATTCTACTCCTATATACAATAATTTTTTACTATCTCTTGGTAATATTAGAATTCAAACTAATAATATTATTGATCCTGCAAATTTTGCTAATAATAATTCAGAATGTCAATTTAAATACATTAATCCTGATAATACTACCCTTGATATGACTCCGTTTTTACCATTATCAGATGTAACTTTAAAAAAACCAGATGGAGTAAAACTAGACTTAGGTGATGATGTTATTATTACTATGGGAACAAGCAATGAACAGAGACATTACATTACAACCTTAGATGCTAAAACCGGACCTAATGTTGGAGATGATGTATTGTGGTTTTTGTCTGAAGGAAAAGACTGTTTAAAGTTTTCAGATTTTGATAAATACGATAGAAGACTTTATGGTGGGACGAATTTTTATAGACTAAGAACTAGCACCGAAGCAAATCCAATAATATATCTTAAACAATCAGGACTATATTCTGTAGATTGTGTTTTGTCTAGATCTTCATCAATCAAAAAATCAGACACTTTAGACATATTTGTTAATGGTGGAACAATTGTTCCTCAGCCAACTGAAGATCCTACTGTTATTACAGAATATAAGACCATGTGTCCGAATATGAGACAATTTGCAATAAATAAACGAGGATTAATTTGGTTTATAGATACAGATATGTTTGTGTGCGAGATGCCTCCTGATGCAGGTTTTGAAAAAGACGAAAGATGTATTAATAAAAAAATTCCTTTAGCATATTTCTCAGAGATTGATACTGAGGGATATAGTAAAGCTGAGGTATATCATAGTGATGCGGACCTTTCGTTTTCTATTATTCCAAATAATACAGTAGTAAAATTAAGTTCTCTTGGCATAGAGAATCTAAGAGATAGAGACGGGACAGATAGTCAAGGAAATTTAATAAGTTTTGCAAGTTGTAAGAGTTGTTATGAAGATACTATCAAAAGAGAAAGAGATGTCGCTTTTTCTATACCAGAACAGATTGGATCGGCCAGATATTATCGAGATGGAGTCGATTCTCAAACTTCATACTATAAATCTACAACCACGAATAATATTACTTGGACCAGAAGTTCTTTGGTGAACTTTTATTTTCCAACAATTTCTACAGCATTTTCTCCAAAAATATCCAGTTATGGGGGCTATTCTCAAGAAGTCATAAATACTTTAGGAATAGAGATTCCATATCATCCGATCATGGTTGGCGGTATTCCTATGGTTTATAGTTCGTCTCCAGTAGGTACTGTCTGGGATGGAGCCAATGGAGTAGCTTCTTCGTCACCAGCATATATGCCAGCCCTTATAGACAGAAATGATATGGGTGGAGCTGTTTCTAATAGAAGATGCCGACTTAAAGAAATTCCTGTCACTGGATGTCTAGAATTTCAAAAGGGGTACTTTCATCCAAATAGCGGATGGTTTCCTAGTTCTTCAATAGAGTATTCAGACCCCCTACTCTATAACATGTCTTCTGTTAAAAAATACCAAACAGATGATTATAAGTCTTATGTTTTTAAAGGATATGGATTTACTGATTTAAAATCTTCTTTTGATTTTAATGGTAATAATTTAGACAATACTTTTTCTAGCCAAATAGCTATTTCTCCTACCTCTTTTAATGCTACTAGTGCATCTCAGCATCAGCCTAATTATGGTTTTAGAAATGTAAATTTATATGAGATTAGAGGAATACAAGAAGGTGTTGATGATTTTAAAATGGAAAGGACAGAAGAGCTTGTAGTTGACTTTGTTTGCGATTTCACTCCAACAGCAACATATTCTTTCATGAATAGCTCTAAACTAAACGATCTAAGAATCAAAGATATTGAAGTTAAGTTAAATTTCTTAAATTATCCAAATCCCAAGAATCTTATTGTTTATTTAGAAGTACAAAACGACAATATGTCTAGTGTATCCTCTCCTAATACTGATAAGCTTTTTAAGAATTATATACAACCATCAGAATTATCTAACTCTAATGTTTTTATGCAAACATACATGAATAATATTAGCGGTCTTCATAGTCCTGCTGGTTTACCTACGAATATAAAAAGAATTTATCTTTTAAATAGGGATACGATAGATAATTATGAATACTATTTTAGTTTGAGCTTTTCTGATAATGCAAGTATTTTTAATACTACAACAGACTACAATAAAATAAGTGATGTAATTTGTCCACAACAACATATTATTCATGACACAGAAAAACTCAGACCAACATTATCACCTATAGGATACTCTGATGAGTCAATAGCATTACATCGTAATATTTTTGCTAATAATAATATGAGCTTATTAGATGCTTCATTTGCAAAATTCAAAGATATACCATTAGCTGGTACTAAATTTACCTTAAAGATGGTTGTGGTAGATCAACACGATACCATATCGGTCAAGGATGGAGTTATTAATAATAATGAGCTTTCCGGATTGAATATGATTGAAAATAAAGAAACCTCTAATAATATATCGAATAGCTTATGTAGTTGGGAATTAATAGTTCATACATCAGATACTAAAAAGTTTGTTGCTGATGATGTCTTAGGATATATTAATTATGATAATTCAGCGGTTAGTTATAGTGGCTATAGTTTGATAGCAGACCTAACGGATAAAAAATACATGATTCCCCCGATTAATCTTAATGCTCCATTTCCCTATATCTCTAATGTTAACTCTTGTAGATATGTAGATGACTCAGAATCTGGAAGATTGATGAATTATGTAAAAATTGAATATCCACACGGTTTTATGTTTTTCGTTCCGTTTTTTACTATTGTTGGAGGTTTGCTAGCGATTTTTGAACTACAAGCAAGATTGAGTGCTGGAGGTAGAGGTGATCCAATTGTAAATATGTTCCTAGATATTAAATATCAAACGCAACAAAGAGAGTTAGAAGCTAAATATTTTCAACCCGTTTATAATGGAGGATTTGGAACGGCAGATAAAGCTGTAATTTTAGCTAGCAAGGATAAAAGACAGTGGTTCCATATGGAGGTACCAATTTTTAAGTACGACAATTGTCCAGTACTCAAAGCTAATAAATATAAGTACTTGAAGCTTAAAAAGAATCTATTTTTAGGAAAATTTAATTTCAAAAAGATACAAAGCATATCAGAAATAATTAATCAAAATGATATTGTTGCGACAATAATAGATCCCGGCCAAGGATTATCTGGACTATCAATTATTAGTCCTAGTACTTTTTACACAACTAAAACAGTATTAATTCTAAAAGAAGGAGATTTAGTAAAAGTAAATAATGGAACAGTTAATGATATATATTCTGTTAGTGTTGGTGGTTGGACACTTGCGCCAAATTTAAATTCTCCTAAATTTTTAGCAGTTAATAAGTGTATTAATAATACCACGTTGAGTAAGCCATATGTTCTGAGTAGACAATTGATAATAGTTGATGGGGCCAGAGCATATTATTTCTTTGATAAAACAGAGAGTGTTCTGATAGATTCGGCAGCTAATACTATTATTGATAAAGCGCTGTTATTGATTGATGGACACTATAAAACAGTTTTAACGGTATCTTCTCCGATAGACGTTAATGGTGGCATAATATCTAAATCTGATACTCAAGCTAATAGCATATTAATTTATAAAGATCATATTACAGCTAATGATAATATTCCTGTGGGTAAATGGAGTTTAAATAAAACAGCAGAAGATAGAGCCTTAAATTTTCAAATAGATAAACATCCATCCTTATGGGGAGAAGGTTCTTTAGGAACTGGATCGTCTTTTCTGGAACCAGAAACATTTGATCGCATAGGATTTAAAAATAATTCTATAGATGAAACTACCACAATATTTAATAATATCGATAGCAGCAGAATAAGGTATAATTCAACAATAATAACCTCTGCTATAGACCAGTCTGTTACTGTTTTAACTTTTAATCCAGACACAGATACAAAGAACAATCTACTAGTTGGTTATTCATACTCTTTATATGATTTTAATTTAGATAATGATACTATATTAGTTGATCAAAACATAATAGATAAAGTAGAATTAGATAAAATTAAAGCGATGATAGCTTCTAAGGTAACAATATCTCATGATAACCAAAACCCATTATTTATGGATTTAAAATCAGATAAATTTAAAACAATAGCAGATAGCGGTGAAATTATTATTGAAAATGATTATATTGTTAATAATGTTTTATATCATCTAAGCGAAAAGAAAAAAGGAATTCTTAGAGTTAGAGTAAAAATAATAAATAAAAATATAACAATATCTCAGGGCGAATATAATAATATGCCGAGCGACCCTGAAAAATGCACAGAGTGTCCTAAGCAAAATAAATCTCAGGACATTAAAGCTCTTACAAATGAAAAAAATACCATTTTAAATATTATTGCTAATTCTTCTTCATCTAATGCATGGGCATATAAAAACATTACTATGACTAATATAGATGATACTTTAACAGATCAGGAGGTTGCGCATCTTGATCAATATTTTGAACTTAATAGCCAAGGAAAAACCGATGCAGAAGTGATGGATATATTGGAATTAACAGAACAAGAGTTTGCTCGTTTACAGCAAGCCATGCCCAATCAGCCAGTAACAATTACAATACAAGATAAAGACTATTATTGGATTAATATAGATAAAGAACAGACTTGTTCTGTAACAGAAGAAGCTTCTATTAAGATTTTAAAGACAGTAACATATACGTGTACTCCTGTTGTTGGTAATTTTATATATGCAGAATGTAATCCTGTTTGTGGAAGTAATACTAATGTAGTTAGAGAAATAGCATCAGGAACTGACGAAAATATTAAACAAGATCCAGTATCCATGACATATACGATATCTGCTGAAAAAATAGCAGAAGAAAAAGCCAAATATCCAACTATAACTGAATGGATTACTGATAATTTTTATAAGAGCTTTTTTATATTATGTAAAGGAGAAAATGGATCTGGTGTTGATGCTAAAGATATTTTAGTTACAGTTGTAGAGTCTTATGAATTACCGAAAAATCCAGTAGCAACATCTTATAAGGTTAAAGATGTGTTCAATTTAGATTCCGATAATAGTGTTTACATAAAATTTAAAAATATACCCAGAAAAATAAAAACAATTGATCCTACCTATGAGGTATATAATTATGATTATAATGGTAACTTGGGAAAAAATATAGTCCCTAGTCCTAATGGACGCGTATATAATAATTTTTGTGTGTGGCAATGTTTTGGATTTAATGATGATCAGCCAGTACTAGATGGCGATCCTTTTTATGGACAACAAATAGAACCACCAGATTTTTATAAACTTCAAAATGAAATGATTTTTAGAGGATTTTTTGGCAGTGTAGATGGGGTAGAAAATAAAAATACAAAACTGGCTAATGCTAAGGAAATGTGGGAATGGATACCGTATGAATATTTTAACAAACCGATTATTGAACCATGAGTGATTTTACAGAAGAACAACTTATTCTGTTGTATGCTATTTCTTATTTAAAGGAACAGAATTACTCATCTCAACAGATAGCAAATACTTTAGGGATTTCTCTTTCAGAAGAGCAAAGCCTAGAAGTATATTTACCTATTGCTATTATTCGTCCTAGTCCAACACCAACAACATCTGCAACCCCAACACCTACCACGACACCTCCACTAACTCCAACTATTTCCAAAACAGCCACAATCACCCCAACCCCCACACCTACTCCCACAACTACAACGACACCAACAACCACCACAACACCGACAAGAACAGCTACACAAACTCAAACACCAACAAGAACAGCCACAAAAACTCCAACCCCAACAAAAACAGCTACAAAAACTCAAACACCAACAAGAACAGCCACAAAAACTCCAACACCAACTCATACCCTAACAAGAACCCCAACTAGGACTAGAACTCCAACAATAAGTCGTACTCCGACCCGTACTCCGACCAAAACAGTCACTAATACTCCTTCTAATACATCCACTCAAACAACAACGCCGACTGTAACTCCAACTATATCACCAACCCCAACCTTAACACCGACTCCAACAGTAACATCAACACAAACACCAACACCATCTGTTACTAGAACAAGAACACAAACACCATCAGTTACAGAAACAAGAACTCCAACTCCCACTATTACAGAAACAAGAACTCCAACACCATCAATAACAGAAAGCTCCACATCCACCCCAACCGCGACAAGGACCAGAACACCCACAGCTACACCTACCAGAACTCGTACAGCAACCCCAACCCCAACCCACACAACTACACGCACTCCAACCCCAAGTTATGATAGGTCTAGAAGATTAAGAATAAAAGGTGATGGTAGAATATATAATCCTATCTTTATTGCAAATCCTAGAGAAGGAATATTGGCATTGGTTCCAATAGTTAATGGGTTTTTAAAATACGAACTAATACTACCAGAGGAGGATAGAGCAAAAATTTCTATTAAGATTTTAAAAAATGCCAGAGGAAGAGCACTTAGTGTAACCAAAACTCCGACACAAACGCCTTCGCGGACCCCCAGTGCTACCGTCTCCATGACTCGCACTCCCGACCCAACTCCAAGTCGTACCCCAACAAAAACTAAAACACCAACAAAGACCAGCTCACCGACCCCAACACGAACACACACTCCAACAAAAACTCAAACACGAACACGCTCTCCTACACCAACTCAAACTAGAACACCAACTCAAACTCGCACAGTAACTCCAACGCCTAGTGTAACTAACACACGAACAGTAACACCCACTTCTACTCCCACTAGGACACCAACCGAAACTCCAACGCCAACAATAACAGAAACATCAACCTTAACCCCAACACCAACTGAGCCACCAACACAAACACCAACCCCAACTGAGTCAGTAACGCCAACGCCAACACCAACAGACACAGCTACTCCAACACCTACACCCACCGATACCGTTACTCCAACTCCAACACCGACAGACACTGTTACTCCAACACCAACATCAACTAGCTCCGCCACACCAACACCAACTCCAACAGACACATCGACTCCTACCCCTACTCAAACCCCAACAAAAACGTCAACAAAAACACCAACTAGTACATCTATTCCTAAACCAACTCCAAGCCAAACAAGAACATCAACCAATACTCCAACAATATCATTAACTCCATCTTCTACAAAACTTGTTATATTAACTCCAGCACAAAGATATGCTATACTATGGATGTATTTAGCAACTAATGTGCAGGATGTTGGAATATTAAGCTTTTTAACTCTGGAAGAAATTAGTTTGTCTTTAGATATTCCTATTAATACTATTATTGATTATTTACAATCTTTAAGTTATCATATAACAGACACCCCCACTCCAACACCAACAATATCTGAAACCCCAACATTAACACCAACAGTCACCCCAACTCAATCTGCGACACCCACACCCACAACTACATCAACACCAACCCCAACGGTTACAAATACCCAAACTCCGACTAAAACAGTCACAAATACCCACACTCCAACTAAAACAGCCACAAGAACTCAAACTCCGACCAAAACAGTTACGAACACCCCAACCCCAACTAAAACAGTTACAAATACCTCAACCCCAACCAAAACAGCAACAAAAACCCCAACCAATACTCGTACCCAAACCCGCACAGGAACTCCTACACCAACAGTCACAACAACTCCTACCTTAACTCCCACCTATAGTCCAACCCCCACATGTACCGCAACACCGACCCCAACAAAAACACCAACTCTAACCCCGACACCATCTGTTACTAGAACAAACACACCAACACCGTCGGTTACAGAAACAAGAACACCAACCCCAACTCCCACACCAACAGAAACTACAACCCCAACCCCAACAACAACCGCAACTCAAACTCCAACTCCGACAACAACAAGAACTCCAACCCCAACACGAACAAGAACAGGAACTCCGACACCAACCATTAGTAAAACATCCTCGGTTACACCGACTGCTACTAAAACACGAACCCCTCGTCCAACCAGCACACCTACGCCGACAATTTCTAGAGCATTGTGCGAAGGTTTTATTACAACAAGAGATCTTATTATTGTTTGTTATCTTAGTTCTGATCCCGAATCTGAAATACCGTCATTTGATGCTTGCCCGGGAGACTCACTAGCTCAATTAGGTTTTGCTAAAAAACTACCTAAACCTAGAGGTATGTACATATGGATTGAGCCTTCTGCCGCCTGTAACTCTAATACTACTATAGCTAGAACACCACCGGCACCTTCGTCTGCTGGTTAATTACTTTATATGGAGAAATATGATGGAAAATTTATGTGAATTTATAACACAAGACGGTAAGATATTTAGGTGCATAAATTGCAACCTAACAATAGAAGCTCTTGAGGTTCAGATTGAGATGCCAATATTTGTTTGTTCTAAACAAAAGAGCAATAATCCTGAGATGTTATGCACACAGGAGCAGATAGAAGATAGACATAGAATATGTTCTAGTTGTGATTTTTACCAGAACAATTCTTGCTCTAAGTGCGGATGTTCTTTAACTAGAGATAGAATATTTAACAATAAACTATCTCATAAAAATGAAGAATGTCCGATTGGAAAATGGGCTAAGATAGTCAATTAAGACTTATCTTTAACCCACTTATGCCAACCCTTATTTGGAAGGTAGGTGTTTTCGTCGTCCTTGCGCTTGGGGAATAATGTACCACCCTTTTTATGCTGACCAAAGGAGAGAGTAGCTCCACACTTTGAATCTGTGCATCTTAGTTCATAGTAGTCATTAGCGTCTACGTTTCTGACCACAAACTTGATATTTCCACAACCACAGACCCCGCACTTCTCCTCAGAGAAGATTTCCTGAATCATGGCTAGTTCTTTAAAGACTTCTTTTTGTCCAGAACCTTCAAGCTCAAATTGCAACTTATCATTAGCCTTATATACTACTTTCATATTTATTTCCATTCATTGTTATAGCCTAAAATACTTTCTGCAATATTCTCCATATTCTGTTGATAGGAGGAAAGCAGCCTAATAATTGCAACCGCATCTTCATGAGATAGAACATAGATATTTTTGGATTCTAGGTTGTTATCTTCAAGTAGTTTGGTTACGTTTATATTAAGTCTTTTGGCCATAACGTCAATGAAATTAATCTGATTATTAGTAATTTTAGATACTGAATCCTGATCAGGGTGGTCCTCAATATCCTTAGATAGTTCTTCTGCTGCAACCACCTTCCTAAGCTTTAAAGCCCTTCTTAAAGCTCGACCCTCTGCTCGGGTTTCTGCAACAGCCACAGGATGATTACGATAAATCTTGTCGCAATTACCCCAATAAACGTCCGCAGCACCATCCACAGTCACAGTATTTAATTCTGGCCTGTCACGAGGCTCAACATTTAAAACATAGGTGAGAGAGTGAATAACGGTGGCTCTTTTTTCGTTATTTGGGTCTGGAGATTGGACAACATTACTGGTTGAGGCAATTACCCTACAATTTAATGCTACTTCAAAAATACGCCTTAATCCATCTGTTGTAGGATTTCCACTAATTTTTTCATCATCACTTAACAAACCCAGAACATGATCAGTCCAATCGAGATCATTAGGTGTGACAATCTTCTTCTCAACAACAGTCTCACTAGTCTCCACAACTACCTCTTCCTTTTTCTTAGCCATTTTAATCCTCTATTGTAAAGTTACGTTCTTGATTTGTTTTTTTGTTTGATATATTATCTAAAAGCTCTTTGAGCACAGAGTACATTTGTGTTGATCTGGTCTTAGAAAAATCCTTGGTTTGCTTAATCCTGATAAGCATTAACCCTTTACCTAAAATGAGTCCTTCTTTTTTTTGGTCATAATTAATATTCTTTTGAAGAGCATCCTCTCCCCAAACTGGAAGAAAGTGAGAAGGCCCGTCAATCTCTATAGCTATGTTCATGGTAGGAAGAAACAGGTCGATTTGCAACTTGGTATTTAGTAAGCTTTGCTCTTTGTGAAATTCTACCTTATATCCATCCTCTAGTAACTTATTGAATACGAATTTTTCTAATTTTGATCCTGTTTTTGAAGTTGCTCTAACAGCATCATTAGCTAGTTTTATCATATTTTGCTTTGATTCTTCGTCTAGTTTGTCCCAAGCCTCTTTTGCTTTTAATTTTCTTTGATTTAATGAGTCTTCATCTAAAGAGTCCCAAGACTTCATCACTCCAACACCAATTTTATTCTTAGTATCCTCTGATCTATTCTGTCCTTTAGTCGGATGCTTGTGTTTTCCCGATTTTAGAGCATTCTTTTGGGCATCAGATTTGTCTCTAATTGGAATTTTTAGAGTTAATATCTCTCTTCTAATCTTATTCGGATAAGTATCAAGCTCAGCAGCTATATCTGCAAAACTCTTTTTTTGATTCAGATATAAGTCTTCTAGGATGGAGTGTTTTTCTTTACTATTTAGTTTATCAAATGATTTTGGATAATGATTCATAGTTTAGCTCTGGTATAGTTGCTATGGGTTTTTTCCAACAAATTTCGTATATGTCACTAATGTTTTGGTTTTTTGCAACAATTTCAAGGTTAGGCTGAGAAAGCATATCCTTCCAATCTTCATATTGTGTGATAGGATTCTCTGCCCATGGAATATTAGTGGCATAAAAATACCTATGAATTAGATTAGGACAATCTTTTGTTAAGATCAATGAAGGTAGATCAAAAAGAAATAAAGATCCAAAAAAATACTTCATTTCATTCAGATGAAATATGGGCAGTCTTCCATCAGGCCAACCATCTACCGTGCTACTGAATATGCAAACTTGATCATATGGTCTATTTCTAGAAATATCCAATAGTGGTTCTGCAATTCCTGAAATACTAGCATCTAATTTTAATAGAACAAATCCGATATCTTTGTTTTGTATTTCTTTTGTTTTCATATTAAGTTTGATTCTATAAAGTTTTTGTATGTTGTTGTTTTTTTCTTACTATTTTTTATTTTAGTTTTTGATTTTAGATTTTTAAGATCAGAAATAGATATTACCTTACAGCCACAATTTAAAGCCTCGTTGGAATAATAGTTGTCTATCGATAGAAAATATTCTGACTCATTTAAAATTTCTGGTTTAGTAAACTCATTTAACATTCCAAGATTCTGATGGTGTTTTATTCTATGGTTGTTAAATAGTCTTATTTTGAGTTTAGAGTTTGGATATAGGTGCTCTTCCAATTCTTCTGGTATATTATCTAGTTGGTCTATAAAGCATGAAATGTGGTCTCGTTTCTTTTTTTTTGTATTAACATAGATATAATCATTAACTAAAGATGGGATTTGAATGCATTGCTTATGTTTAATTAACGATAGATTTGTGCAGGCTTGGTTGAAGTGTGTGAGTATATCTAGGTTAATTTCTTTTTCATTATGATAAATAAAGAATTTAATGTCTTTAGAATGAAACTCAGATATGAATTGAGCTATTTCCATATTAAATAGAGAGGATACAAATATGGCGTGATCAAACTTAAATTTATAGTATGTTCTATATAAGTCATCAGAAATAGGACGGGACAAAACTTCGTGCCCCATGCGTCTTAAAGATATGATCGTATTGTTAATAAACTTATCATCCAGCTCTTGCACAAAAAATTTCATATAAATACTTTCGCTCGTTGAAGATCCTTAATTCCTGTTATTTTCATTATACTGTTTTTGGGTATCTTTATTTTTTCAAAACGATAGTCATTATCTATCAGCATATTAACTAGCTCAAAGACATAGAGCTGTGTAATATTTTTGTTTTTTGCTATATCTTTTATTTTAGTAATTGCATCATAATTCAAAAACACACATTCGCTCCACTTTTCTGGTAAATCATAAAAAAGATATGTTGTGTCGCTTGATGTCTGACATCCTATGTTAAAGTCTGGTTTACTTTTATCAAGAATATAGATAGCAGACGATGATGTGTCGCAAACTTCACCAAATGATTTTTTAAATAGAACCCCATTATTTATCACTAACAGATTTTTAATTTCAGCTTCCTCAACACAGTCAACTATAGATTTGACCTGATTAGTTGTTTTAAATTCTTTGTTAATTATAAGATTAACATCGTATTGAGATAATGCTTTAATCATTCGTTCAGACTCAAAACCTATTGAGATATTAATACTAATTTCTTTATAGCATTTTTTAAGCTCAAGAATTTGATACTCTATAACGGATAAAGTTTTCTTAATTTGCAGCAAAGATTTTGGTCCAACAGACTTCATTCCTTTAGTAATTTCTGTTGCTATAATAATAGCATTTATCTTATTTGGTTCCATAAGATAACTTAATAGTTCCCTCCAAATCAGATATTGCTTTTAATATATCGGGATTCTCACCCTTCGCATAAGAATAGGAGTCAAATGACATTAAAAGTCCGTCCATGCTATCTTCTTTTCCTTTTTTGAATAGAACATGAAAGTTTGGCTGGTCAATATTTATTATGGTATTAATTTCATTAATATCTTCGTCAAGACTATCTATATCTCTGGGACTATAAAATAATAATAGTTGTGAGTTATTGTTTTTTAGATTTGTGTCTAAAGCTAAATGAATAGCTTCCATTTTATTCATTTGAACTATAAAGCCGTGCGATTTCCACTCAGTATTTTCTATTTTGGCTTCTTCTATAGTTTTTATCTTTCCTTTAGAATTTCCTTTTGAGTTATTCAAAATTAAAAAAGATATATATTTGGGCGGTATCTTTAGTTCTTTTATTTTTTTACATACTATTGATAGTTCTTTGTTATCTAATGATGTTATATCCATTACAAGATAATATTTGATACATGCATTTTGTAATATTTGAGATTTGATATCTTCAATAGAATATTTATCTCTATTATTTTCAAAAGCCTGTCTAGAAAACCCCATCTTGCAAGTATAGTTTTCTATTACGTAAAAATCATTTTCTACACTCAGTTTTTTTGTATCTCTAATATGATCTATAATCATGTGCTCGCATGGATGATCACTAGATATCTTGTCGGAAAATAAACAGTTTTCGCATTTTGTATTTTTCATAGTATTTCTTTTCTCACTACAGATATTAAGATAGAATCCTCTCTATATTCTATTTTAGATAGAATAAATTCGTTATTATTTATTTTATCATTAATCTCTTCTACTGTTGTAAGGGTATTATTATTTGATATTTTACTAATAAATTCTTGTGAAGTTATTTGATTATCCCAATACATTTTAGCTAATGTTTTTGTGTCTATAAATCTAAGAATTAAAGAACCACCGAGTCTAATTTTTCGCAGTAGTTTATTTAAAAAAAGATCTTTTGTTTTTTCTTCAAAACGATTAATCATAGAGCAATATAGAGTGTCAACAGAATAGTTTACTATATCGTCTGTTCTAGATATAGCAACACTCTCAAAACCCTCTAAATTTTGTGTTGATACTGTGTCAACAACATGAATGTTTCTGTTCATAGTATGAAAGGTTCCTTAGTTAGATCAATAATAAGTTTATTTAGCTCTTTGTCAAAGATTTCAAAATTATGTTCTTCAATAGTTTTTGCGCTTATCTCTTTATTTTTAATTATATCGAAACCATTAAACGTTTCTGAAATAGCTTTATTCAGTTCATCGCTATTATTATATGTTACAGTCTCGTCATAGAATGGAATAGCAGATATTACAGAACAACCAGAAGCCATAGCTAGTAATGCATATAGAGAATTATCTAGTATGATTGCTATCTTATACTGGCCTAGCATAGTCATAATATTCTTAATTGATAGACTAGCCAAATCTGCTAGCAATCCCGTATCCTTTGCTATTTCTCTTATCTGAGAACATAGAGATCTAGCTTGTTTTTTATTAGACTCGGAAATAACTATTATAGACTTCCTATCTTTTGAATCATTAAAATTAAATTCTGGTATGCCTGGTTTTATTTGAGTAATATCGAGATGTTCTTTCCATACATCATATATTAGTTTATTAAAACATATTTTTTTAGAACGAGATAGATTTTGTCTTAAAATAATCAGGTCCTCTTTTTTAAGAAGTCCAAGAGGAAGATCAAGAAAAGGAATCACACTATGAACATGCATCATATTTGATATTGCTTTATGTTGCCTATTTGTTTCTAAATAGTCATTAGTAAAATATGCACTATAGCCAATATCTAATATCTCATCAGAAATACCAGAGGTTTTAATAAAGTTTAATCTCTTTGATTCCATGAGCAGCAAAGGAGTAATAGAGCTACTCGTATCTCTATATAGTATATTCATACTACTTTTATTAGAATTTCTAATTGTAGTTTCAATTATATTATGTATGCTAGTTGTCATTATATTATATCTGATGTTTTATTTGTGGGGATATCTTGTTGTGACTTAGAGTTTCCATTAGAAGCATAGTGAATCATATTGGATACTATATTCTGAGTTATGATAGACTCTATGGCATCGCCAGGACTATATCTGGTAGTATTTGAAGATTTAGAATATGGAACCTCAACAACATTTGTATTATTCTTATCTATAATATTATTACCAAAGAATAAAGCATACTGTTTTTGAAGCATTGAGTCTCTAGGATATAGGCTTAATAATGTGTTACATGAATTATGTATAACTAATTGGTCTGTCTCAGATAATCTATCAAATATATAGATATCATTAATAGAATTATTGAAAGGAACTATTTCTAGTTGTTCTTTCATTTCTCTTCTTGTTTTATTCAGATGCTCTTGGTCTTGTCCCGATCCTTCAAGCACCATAATTAAACTTGTTTTATCTCTGCATCTAAAAGCTAAGTAAAAAGAAAGAATAATTTTATTAATTATTTCTAAGTCTTCTCTGTAATTACCAAAGAAGTAGAATTTATGATTATTGTTATGTATACCAAAGTCAAACTTCTTATCTTTGATCTCTTTAGCCATACCTAAATTTATTGGACAAGTAATCTTTTTGATCTTGGACTTTATATCTGATCTTACAAGCATAACCTCTTCATTTTGATTATTTACAACAATCGAATCAAATAGGTTTAACTGATTGATAATAGGGATAGAATTAATACGTGTTAGTGGATCACTAATTGGAATGGCTATATTTTGTTTGAATCTTGCAGAATAAGACAACATATTTAAAGGTAGGTGCTGTATGCAACAATCATATTCGTTTAGTATATTTTTTTCTAGACCTAAAATATCTTGATTTACCTGTGTTGTTCTTTCAGATAAAAACACGGGTCTGGCTGTGACATTATGTTTTTGGGCTAGTCCCATTAAATAGAGCCTAGATATCTCAGAATCATCACCATATCCTCGATATGGTCCTATGTATAAAATATTCATGATGACCCCTTCATCTCTGCGTATTCAATAAAATCGTCGTTAAATTTAATATTTTGCATCCGAGCTTTTTCTGACCCATTATTATTATCTATATATGTTGCCACTAAAGAAAGAGCATCGGATAGGCCATATGAACTTATAGTTTGTCCATTAGTCGTAAATCCATAATCTAGATCTTTAAGCATATCCAGAAATAACATACTAGACATCTTATTATAATTCTGTAAATTATTATTACAAAAATACATCAATAAGTCAAAATACCTATTCCCCACTTGATCTTTATCTATGTTTGGAATTTGATTTAGCATTTTTGGAGGAGCACTCCAATCTGCTCTATAATTACTATTATCTAATTGATCTAAATAATCTTCCCACTTCTTAGCTGTTTGATCCCAATTATATTCTTTTTCTGTTAAACTTCTAATATCTTGAGAAGCCTTATTTTTCGTATCACTATCCGTTAAAAGATAATTTAGCATTTTAGATACTAAGTCGTCATTATCTGGATAAGTTCTTACTGATTTTGTTTCTAGTTCTTTGAACTTTGACTTGACCTTAATACCTGTTGCATTTAGCTTATTAATAATGTCTATCATAGCACTATATTCTACAGTAAATACTGGCACTCCACAAGCACCAGCTTCTACTTGCGGCATTCCAGCCCCTTCGCATATAGCATACTGGACATATGCATCAAATGCATTATAGATATAAGATAATTGCTCAGAAGATACCCCTGCTACCACTGATGGGAAGTGACAAGATTTTTCTCCACATTCTGGACAACCACATGTTGGACCACAAAATTTTCTAGCAGAGATCCTATTGCAACTCCTGCAAAAATAAGTAAATAATACCCGATTAGCTAGTCTGTGTTCTTTTAATAGGTGGGGAATATCCCATCCGGCATCAGGATAACTAGTATGCATATACAGATAAAGATTCTTTCCTAGTTCTGGATGCTTTTTCTCGCATATGTCTAATAGTTTTCTAAAAGACAGAAAGAGATCAGGTATGAGTTTTCTTTTTTGGTTCCTCATTACAGAACCTATAATAACAGCATTCTCGTCTATATTAAGAGCCTTCTTGATTGCCTTTTTTGTTTCTTGGCTATGTGGCTTAAAAACAGAAAGATCAACCCCTGGAGCAGCAGTGCCTATGTAGTTAACCTTGTTTGAGGTTTGCTTCTTGAGCACATCCGCTCCCCAATCCGAATAAGTGAATATTGCGTTTGCAGAAAGATAGGTATCTAACCATGATTCTTGTTGTGGTTCTGAATCGACCGTTGGCATTAAAATCCAATGAAAGTATTGTCTTAATGGGGATAGTGCTTGATAAGAACTCATCCAGTAATCTCTTACATCTATAACAACGTCGGGCTTAAAGTCCAAAAGAACTTTTTCAAACCTCCATCTTCCAAACTGATTATCTCCTCTTGAAGAATATTCTTTATGTCGAGGATCAGTATCTAATACAGCGTTAGCATAATATTTCCATGGTATCTGACTATCTCTTGGGTCATTTACCGTTCCATATGATGCAAATTCTGCTATTTCATATTTTTTAGTTTTATGCAAACGTGATAGAATCTCTTTGGTATAGACAGCAAAGCCAGAGCTTAAAAAACTGGCTTCAGAACACATGAGAACTTTTAATTTATCCATAAGTGGTCCTAATATTAACAGTACAGGGGCCGAAGCCCCCATACTGTTTTGTTATAAAGATATATTCCTATCAGAAGCTCACAACTTCATTTTCTTCAGCTTGAGCCTTACTTGGCTTACTAAGCTTTGTAATCTTAGAAAAGTTATTTACTCTAACCTTTAGACTACTGTGCTTAACGCCATCCTTTTCCCACGAGTCATTACGAAGAGAGCCTTCCACTAAAACTAGGTCACCCTTCTTAAATGAAGAGCCGATAATATCAGCGCCAGAATCCCATGCTTCACAATTGATGAATGATGCAATCTTATCCTTTTCGCCATTAGCCTTCGTATACTCTCGGGAAACAGCAACAGTAAAATTAACTACTGATGTTTGCTTACCGTTGGTATTGACAACTCTTAGTTCCGGATCACGAGCCAAATTTCCTCTGAGAATAGTAATATTCATCTAATCATCTCCTAGTTTCAAAAAGTAAATCGAACACAACACTGTTATAGTATCTGAACCACGCCAGAAGTCAAGATTTAGGGGTAAAGCATTTTTCAATCACGAAGGAATCTTTGTTTTTTGTTTTATTACCCACAAAGATGAGAATATTTCTCTCAAATAAGTGGGCTTTATATTCGTCCCATTTTTCTGGAAATAATACAACAGAATCTAGTATCCCACTATTGTCTTCAATAGTAATAAATGCCATTTCCTGACCTGGATTTTTACCCTTTTTTGTTTTTACAACATTAACATTAACTATTTCTCCAGCTAAAATAATATTTTTATCAATAATGGTGTTTTTATATTCTTTACAATCCATGTTGGTCATACTTATGTCATAAGTGTCTAACTTTGAACACGTAATTGATGCTCCTAAAAGCTGACTTTCAGAATCAGAGAGCCACTCTATTTTATCTATTAAAGAATATGGAGGATTGTCTGTAAGCTTTATTAGATTAAGAATATTATCTTTACGATTCTTATTAATCTTAGTACCATATTCATACAACCTACCAAGACATTGCTTGAGTGTGTACTTTTCTTCTGGTATTAATGATACCAATTGTTCTAATTCTTTTTTTGTTAAACCAGAAATAATGTCATATTCAAATAACATCTCTGTTCTATTTTTCTTAATATAGTCAAACGCTCCACTACTAATCAAAGCTTTTGCTGCTGTAGAGTTAATGTTCATTAGTATTTGACTACATATTTTTAACCAATCAAGACTATTAACGTCTATATTCTTTACTAACTCTAGAATTTTTTGAAATACTGATGCCCCAACACCCTTTATGTCTGTTAAACCAAAATATATGTGCTTATCTTTTATGATAAAAAACTCATTAAGATTTCTGAAATCTGGAATATAAACATTAATATCCATTTCATTTGCGTTTCTGATAAGTTCCTTAATCTCTTGTTGAGGATCTATCTTATCTTTAGCAAACCTTAAATAAGAAGCAAAAAATATCCTTGGAAAATGAGCTTTAGTATAAGCCGATAAATATCCATTTACAGCATAAGAAACAGCATGAGACTTATTAAAAGAATACCTCTGACTCTTTTCAATCCACCCGAAAATTTCCTCTGCCTGCTCAACAGATACAGAATTAACTTTCTTGGTCCCTTCTAAAAACTTTGACTTTACCTTTGCCATTTCTTCTGGTTTTTTCTTTCCAATAGCCTTTCTTAACATATCTGCTTCTTTAAGATCAAAGCCAGCAATTGTTTGAGCTATTTCCATAGCCTGTTCTTGATAAATCATTTCTCCGTAAGTGCTTTTCAGAGCTACTTCTAATGCAGAATGAAAGTAGTCAATGCTTTCTTGTCCATTCTTTTTATCAATATAGTGATTTGAAACACTTTTCCCGTCTCTAATAGCTTCTAGACATCCTGGCCTAAGAATACTAATTAAAGCAGAAAGCTGTTCAATATTTTCTGGTTTGAGTTTTTTTGCCATTGCTTGTCCAAGTCTGGACTCCAATTGAAAACAACCCTTAGTGTTACCACTTGAGATTAAATCCCAGGTCTTTTTGCACTCTAAATTAATTTGTTCAATATTAGGATTAAAATGTATGGAATTATTTCCATTCTCCAGTTTTGTTACTGGAAATTTACATCCACATTCAAAAGTTAAAAATTCAGCCATTGGTATTAACGAAAGATCCTTTAAACTTTACTTTATCAGATAGATTTCTATGTAGTTTCAAAAAACGAATTAATAGTTGTGCCGTATCCTTAACATCTTTGAGAGCATCGTGAGCATTCTCTCCACTCAGCCCAAAATATTCTCTAACATGATCTAAGGTATAGTTTTTAAGTTCGTTGCTTCCCTCAAACCAATAAAACATAATATTCATTATGTCTACAACATCTCTAGGATAAAATATTGAGCTTCTTCCTTCTTTATTCAGATTATTATACTTGGTACTTAGTCTTTCTATAATCCTTAAATCAAACCTATTAATATTATATCCAACAGCAATAGGAGCAGAGAAACAAGATTTCTTTGTTGATCTAGTATGATACATATCCAGATAGGATGTAAACATCTTCCAGCCACTCTCTTGTTTTTGATAGTCTGACCAAGACTTAAGAATATCTGCTTTTGTAGAATTTCTTACCTTGGCATGAAAATCCAAAACATCGCTATCACTATAATCATAGTCTGGCTTATTTTGCAAAGCTTCTGGCTTAAGATTAATGTTAAACTCAGAATCTGGAACAATTTCCAATTTAACTGGGTCAACTATAACAGCAGCTATTTGAACTGGGCTACACTTATCTGGATTAACCCCATCCGTTTCCAAATCGAACACACAAAACTTTTGAAAATTAGCCATTTACTTCCACATCCATTTCTGATGAAAAATAAGATTTGTTACCTGGATCACCAATAACTTCGCAATTAATTATCTTACAGCAACTAACGCGATATTCTTGAATTTTAATATATTCAGTACCTGCCATAGAAAACTTTTCTCCAACCACAACGTCTTTCATTTTTTTGAGCATATTTATTCTCCTTTTTCTAAAGAATCTGCTATATTCATAATTTTATCTAACATCGCTATACCGAGAACGTCAAACTTAATAATACCTAACGCTTCTAGATCCTGCATTTCCATTCCGGCTATTGATTGTTTATTCTTTGAATCATATACCATAGGACACACAGAACCTAAATTTTGACTACTAATAACTACACCGGCAGCATGTTTAGATTGATTAGACTTAGTTCCTTCTAAGCGTATAGCTTGCTCAAACCTTTTGGCTAATGGGCCAGCCAATTGATCGTCATCATCAATATAGCACCATTCCTTGAGTTTGTCAACATTATTTTCTAGAGACCATCGTAAAATAGATGCTTCTCCCGTATCTTCTTTCATTTCTTGAAGTTCGTCCGCAATTTTTGCTTCGTCAGGGATATATTTTGTTATTCTGTTCATTTCTTCGAAAGCAACATTTCCATATACTCTTAATACTTCCTTTAAAGCACCTCTGCCCTTCATAGTATTAAAGGTTATCATTTGAGAAACTTTTTCATGACCATATTTTGATTTAATATATTCAATAATAGCTTCTCTTTTATTAATTGGAACGTCAACATCAATATCTGGCATAGAAATACGGTCTTTTGTATTTCGACCAGAATTATAGAATCTTTCGAAAATTAAATTATACTTGATGGGGTCAATGGATGTAATCCCAATTAAATAAGAGACCAGACAGCCCGCAGCAGAGCCTCTGCCTGGGCCGGGTAGCCAGTGCTCTAGCCTAACCTTGTTTACAATATCTCCAACTATCAAGAAATAACTGGACAATCCAGCGCCTTGTAAAATATCTAACTCATACTTAATTCGATCAACATATTTCTGTTGGCTTTCTTTATCAATATTATTAGCTATTTTATCTTTCCATCCTTTTCGACAAAGCTCTCTAAGATACTCGTCTGGATTAAAATTGTTAGGACATGAGAAAGGAGGCAGCATTGGTTTATGTAGAATGTCATAATCTTCACATAGGCTATCTACATAGTTAGTATTCTCTATTTCTTCTTCCGTATGAAGTAGAGCTATTTCCTCTGGTGATAAGATATGAAAATTATCTGACTTAAAAAAGCATCCCATAGGAATACTTTCATTATTCAACATCTTTTTATTGATATCTGTTAATGTTGTTTTGAGATTGTTGCAAAGAAGAATTCTTTGATCAACAGCATCTTCTTTTTCACAATAATGAGCGTCTGGTGTGCATATTACCTTAGTATTGGTATTCTTACCTAGTCTTCTTATTATGTTTGTAAGTTCTACTTGTTCTGGGGTACTTTCCTGATCCATAAGTTGGCTTTCAAGAAAATATTCGTCTCCAAATAAGTCTTTCATATAAGAGATATGTTCTGTTCCGATCTTCATAGCATTGTCTGGATCATCTTGAATAGCATCTGCTATAGTTGAGCCTAGATGACCAGAGAAGCCAATCAGATTACCATTCAAGAAAGGCTTTAGTCTGTCAAAGCTAATTCTTGGTTTATGGTAAAAGTTTTCTGGTTTATTAGTTTCGGATATAATCTTGATGAGGTCGAACCATCCAGCATTATTTTTTGATAATACAATAAAGTGGCTCAGGTCGCTATTTTCCTTTGTTTTGATATGGGAATCTTCACGACTAATATAAAGCTCACATCCAAGTATTGGCTTAATACCCTTAGCCTTAACTGCTTGAAAGAATTGTACAGTTCCGGCTATAGATCCATGATCTGTGATAGCACAAGACTTTACTCCAATTTTTTCACATCTATTTGCTATTTGAGATGGTTTTGATAGGCCGTCTAATAAAGAATAATGACTATGTGCATGTAATGGTATATACTTTTTCATTCTGTGCTTCCTGGCGCTTTATATTTTCCAAAGGAGTGGTGTTTGTTCTTGTACTGTTCTACCACAGTATTCATGCCGTGCAAGTCTATATCATGTTTGACTTGTTCGCATTTGGTCATAGTGGAACCCATATTACAAGTATGGTTCTCTCTGTATTCTATTTGTGGTGTTATATGACTATTATCGAATGTCGTTTTTCCAAAATGACATAATTTGGTACACATCCAGCTTTTATTTAGTTTTGGCTTTCTTGTGTTTTTAACTACCTCAAATTTTTGACGTAACATTTCCTCTGTTTTTGGCAGATCGGACTTGTCGAAACAGATTGAAAATGGACCTCCATCATTAATAAAATATATAGAGAAAATAATATGGTCTATATTAGGATATAGATTACTAATAGCATAATGATATATTCTAAGTTGTGGATCATTTTGTAATTTTTCTAATGTCTTTTCTTGCCCTGTAGCCCAATCTAATCTTCGTCCTGTTTTCCAGTCTACTATTTCAATAGTGTTTTCACTAACTAATGTTATAAGGTCGATAGTTCCCTTTATGGCAAGATTTCCTTCTAACTTACCCTCTGGTGTGTCATATGAATAAGCAGACCAAGGCTTTTTAATCTCAATATCAAAATGTTGTTCAGGACATAGGATGTGTCTGTTTCTAGGATCAAACATCCCCTTATTAAATTCAATAGCCTTATATACCCAAGCATGACAATCCTTATAGTCTTTTGGAGCCCATTTATGATGAGCATTAGCTTCAGTATAATGTTTATACACTTGCTCAATTATTTTATCTAGACTATACTTAGAAACATCTAATTTCCCAATAACGTCATCATCTATAATTGAAACATTATCTTGTTGTGCTTTTTTAATAACTGCTAAAATTTCTAGAACCTTATGAACTATAGTTCCTTTATCTGCCTTTTGTCCAGACGGGCCTCGATAGCCTAAAACATATTCAAGAAAATATTGTTGTTCGCAGAGACTGTGGGTGTTATAAGAAGAACTTCTAAAGTAAGTCACTATCATAGTTTTTGGTTACCATTCTACATAAATTGATAAATTCGGCATCAGACATATCCATTTTCATAGTATTTATTTGTTTATGTACCCATTGTACATTGCCAATAATATAGCCCTTATTAGAATCTACTCTATCCAACGATGCAGTAATTTGGGTTTTAGATCTAGCTCCCCACGCCTTTGGAAAAGCTATCTCAATTCCAGATAATGCACATTTTCTATTCTGTTTTAAAAACAAGTTCCAGCACATGTTTATAATGATAGATTCTCCTGTAGGAACTTTTGAATGTCTGTGCATTGTTCATATATGTTCATATTATCATTACGACATACATAATTAAAATTAGACCAGTCATAATTAGGCTCGTCTAATATTGTTTCACTCAAATGATCAGAATGAAATGGATTGCGTGTTAGTCTCATTACTGAACCACCAGCATCCTTGATACTAGATACTTCGTTAGGAAATCGGCAGTCTGTAATCAAGGCTAGCTCTGGCTTCTCTTTATTTATTCTGTTTATTGTTGCAGACACCCATACGTCGGACTTCATCTTACGAAATACATCAGTGCCAACATATTGCATAATGTCTCTTGATGTCATGAGATCAGTCGAGTTCGGCCAAGTTAATTCTGTTAGTCTATTCTTCTCGTCATCAGAGCCATAGCATTGTTCGTATGTCAAGCCCAAAATATTCATACATATATCTTGTTTAAGAGGATCTGCAAAACTATAAATTTTTACGTGCTTATCTAACAGACCATATAGCTTGTTAAGCATAAAATCATTTTTTCTTGCTGAAGTATCTAGTACTCCTCGATAGTTAATATCTCCGAATAAATCAGATACAACAATCCTTCCTTCTTCATCAAGATCGACCTGTCTTGATACTTCAAGCCTAGCTAAGTATAGAGAAACAATAAAATTGCCAGTTGTGCTTTTACCAGACTGTTTTCTTCCAGATATTCCTAGTATCATTTAATCACTTTATTAAGGGTAAGATATTATTTTGGATATATTCTATAGATAGTTCAGCAATGTCTGAGCCAGGAAAATCTATGCTTTTAATATTATAGGTCTTATTACATTTTTGATGTATAGCCTCTGTTGCTTTTTTGCCAGCTTCATCGTTGTCCATCATAGTAATGATAGTCATGGCACCAGAAGTATCAAGTATCATTTTTTGTCTATCGCTTAGGGATGATCCAAAAATAGCTACGCTATTATGAATCCCAGCCTCTTCTAGTCTCCATACATTACCAGGACTTTCTACTAAAATGACAGTTGTTGTTTCTATAATGGGTTTTTTAGCAAACCATATATTGTATAGGTGGTTTTGTGATTGAAAATTATTGCTATGCTTCCACTTTGAAAAGAAGCGATATTGCTCATCACTAGGACAATTGTCTGTTTTATTGTGATAGGAGTTGCACTTATCACATTTTTCAAAAATACTTCTACCACTACATCCAACCATATGCTTATACTTATGGTCGTATATTGGTACAACAATCCTATTTGACATCTCTTTTCCTGGCTTACTACATAAGCCAATATCGTACTTATCTAAGACTGATTTAGAATAGCCCCTATCAACATAGTATTGTGCTGGAATTTCTAAATTATTTCGTATTTGTGATCTGGTAATGCCTTGTATTTGTACTGTTTTTTCTGGACTAATATATCTAATAGCTCCAACAAAAGATTTTTTATCTCTGTCTGAACTAGATACTTTAATATTGGACAAGTCTTTATTTACAAAAGCTAAACAAAAGCCTAAAGCTTCTTGAAAAGTGCAAGTCTTATCTCCGTCTTTAGACCAATGATATTTTTGACTAGAAATAATACCTCTAATAAATCCTATAATAGAAGACTTAAAGTGTTTTTCACAACCATGAGTTCTACATTTCCAATTTCCTCTATAAACGTCTCCTTGAGGATATAGGTTTAATGCGGACTTGTTGTCTCCACCATGAATAGGACAACTCATAGTGATAAGCTTACCACTATAAATATACTCTATTCCGAAGTGTTCTAGTAGGCTTTCAATATTGTCGCACAGATCGTCGCAAACAATCTTGAGCTTGGCCTGATCATTTAAATTGGATTTCTGTTTCTTCATTATCGTTTGATTCATTTACTATAAATCCGTCTTTGTTGTTTTTGTTATTGCTCATTAACTCTAGTCTAGTTTCACCCTCTGTGATCTTAGCACACCAGCCCTTCATATGGCAATTGATATAATCGTTATCGTCCAAGCCTCCTCCGTGTCTACTAATCAATGGCACTAATTTTCTATTCCCGTTTGTTGGACCATCCTCAGCCATTTCTTCGTCAGACTTACGTTTGAAAATTGAGAAATTACTACACAACCAAATAATACGGTCTGAACCGCTTGCTGTGTCTGTGCTTTCTTTTGAAATACCATCTCTATTTAACTGAATAAAAGCGACAATAGGAACCTTATATCTAACAGCAAAGTTATGCAAAGATGTCATCATGAATCCTAATACTTGATACTCTTTCAAGTCTTGGCTCATGCCAGCACTATCCATAAGTTTTAGATAGTCATAAAATATAACACATTCTTTTGCTGTTCCATCATCATTCAAGCCTACTTCCTTGAGTAGCCACCTTCTCATAACAGCTAACTGTTCTTCAAACGGCTTACCAGCAATAGACTTATGAAACCACTTACTTTGTTTGAGGGTATTTGCTGCTTGTAGTATCTTAGATTTTTTATCTGGTGATTCTGCAAACTTACCAGTTTCAATTGCATTGATTTCAGTTTCAGTCATCATAGCTAAGATTCTATTAATATGATCTTCTTTATTCATTTCAGTATCCATATTAAGAACTGGAATACCAACCTTATTAGCTATGTATTGTCCCATATTATCAGATAAAAGGGTTTTACCTGTTTTAGGTCGTGCTGCTATAATATTAACTGTTCCTTTTCTAAGACCCCCACCAATAGCTTGATCATAAATAGGAAAGCCTGTTGAAATACCAACCTGATCAACTTTATTTGTTTCAAGAGATGCAATATAATCATCTAGATCTTTTCCAAAACAGACGGGATGATTATCTGTGTCGCTTAATAGTGAAGAAAAGTTTAGAACAGCATCTTCTGCTATGCCAAGAATTGATGCTATTGGCTCGCTTCCAGTAACGTCTAATATCTTATCTTGTGCTTCTTCTAGCTGCTTTCTTAAAAGCCTAGCAATCTCTAGTTTCCTAATCTTAGCAGCAAACTTCCTTACATTCTCCAGATTAACTGGAAAATCTAGAATAGCCTTAAGATGTTGAGCTTCTTCTTTCTTTGAAAGAATGTGACCAAAATTAAGTTCTTGGGCTATAGAAAAGATAGAAGGAATATCAATACTTGGCTTATGATCTCTTTCACAAAGAGTTTTTAAGCAAGTATATATGATGCTATTACTATCGATAGTAAATGTTGAAGATTGAACAATGTCTGCAATATCGAGATAAGCATCTTCGCCAAATTTACAAATACCAGCAAGAACAGCTCTTTCTGCTGATGGGTCACACAAAATCATTTATTTTTCCTCAATTAGCCCGACTGGGTTGAACAATTATTACACTTATATCTACTTGGAGCCTCAAACAACAATGAAGGACTTATGGTCTCTTTTTTGCCACAAACCCGACATACAACATCTATCATATCAAAAGATCTGCTTCTACTAACAGGAGCAAACTTAGCAAGTTTTTTATCAACTTCAATATCATCCTTATGCATGTCCTTTTCAGGCATATCTAAGAATTTATTCTTATTCTTGTTTGGCTTGCGTCTAGATCCTTTAGTTCTAAGAGGGGCGGTGAACTCATCCCCGTCCTCTGTATCTGTAGTAGTCTCAGAACCGTCAGCAGGCAACATGGCTTGCAGTGCTTGAATCAAATTTTTTAGTTGCTCAGGATTTTTCATTAATTCATTAAGATCCATTATTTTTCACCTTTGCTCTTTGAATAGACAACATAATATCTGACAGATGCTTAATACTATTTGCTAAATATTGAAGTCTATCGCTTCTTTGTTTAGCGTATTTTTTAATTTTATTTAGGGATGAAGCTTTCTCATTATTTTTAATTGCCTGAAAAGACTTCTCAATATAGCCATATCCTTTATAATTATTGATTTCTTCTGCTATTGTTTCTTTGATAGTCTCATCGGCCCAATTAAGTCTTGATAGCTCTCTATTAATAGATCTTTGAACATGAAATGCGAATTGCCCTAGTCTGTATGCTATTTCACCACAAACTTCTGGCGTTGTCTTTTCAAGTTCATCTCTGCTCATTTGAAAATAAGCATTAAGTTCTTCTTCTGGAAAAGAATCAGCCCTATAGGTTCCTAGTCCAATACCTTTTTCATACTCGTCAAGGATCTTATCCCATTCGCTTACTTGTTCTTTAGTGTTCATTTTTAATCCTTGTTTCCCATTGCTCTGTTTGGTCAAATGGTAATTCTATATATTCAATTCCATTTAATTCACACCAGTCTTTCTTCTCCTGATCTCTTTTCTTATGCCTTATAAAACCTAGTGGACTATTATGAAAAAATCTACTAAATTTATAGTGCTGTTCTCCATGAACTTCTACACACTTCTTAATAAGGGGCAAATAAAAATCTAGATATAGAGTTTCTGTTCTTCTGGTATTAACTGGTACTTCTTCCAACACCTGCAAGGTAGGAAAACACACATGGATTAAATCTCTGGCCTGTAAGTGTAGGCTAGATTTCTTTTGAATAGATCCGTGTGCGATATTACCAATTAATTGCCAATTATAAGAATTCCCATCTAAGTCTTTTACTTGCATGTGATTCCCATAGTCTCCTTGACCTTTGTCCATAAATCGTCATAAACTTCAGGATGATCCACTAAATATTGTCTTGTTTTCTCAAGACCTTGAAATTTAGGCTTATCCTCAACAGATGACATAGTATACCATGCACCACCCTTTGATACAAGTCCCAGATCTACAGCCAGCGTCAATAATTCCATTTGCTTATCAATACCTTGTCCGTATCTAATATAGCTTGTAATCTTACCTCCTGGAGCACCTAGAGCAGAGCATAGGACTTGCCAATGTACTTCTTGACCAATCTGAGGACTATCTGTACTTAAATTCCAAGGACTAAAATAGTTAGCCTTGATTTTAATATCTGTTTGATAAGCAATAGCCTGACCACTTTTTTCTTTCCACTCACTATGACCCATGCCTGGATTACCCATTTGATGAGTAATACCTATCACAATATTCCTATTGACAGGAATAACATTGGCTACTTTTCTGCAAAACTTTGCCAATAGTTTAGCTCCGTCGGCTCTTTGCATTTTATTCATATCGCTAGTGATTTCGGCTTCTGTACAAAGAGCAGAATAAGAGTCTATAATAACTACGGATCCCGGAATCTCATTAATGATTCTTTCACCAATTTGTAGATATTCTTCTGCATGTAAAATCTTACCTTCTTGAGATCCTATGATATTAAACTTATCTAGATTTAATCCCGGAATACCTTCTAGGTCTCTTTTCTTTAATCTTCCTTCTATATTAAGATAGTATACTTCTCGACCATCTTTAAATGATCCGTGTGCATATTCTGGTTTTTGAGCAGACGCGCAGAAGTCCAGTGAGGTTGTTGTTTTTCCACATTTGGGTTGTCCAGTAAAAATAACGAATGATCCCTCTGGGATACCACCATTTAATACAACGTCTAATGCTGGACTAACTGGGATTGTAACCAATGACTTATCAATGACAGCATTTGCTGTTAACATGATGTTGTCACCAAAATTCTTCTTAACGTCTTCTTTAAGTGCCATCATCTAGGTCCTTTAATTTTGAGAGTATTCCTTTTTTACTATTTTCATTAGTTTTATAGGTTTTGTCTTCTTTCCTATCAAACTCAAGAGTCAACGATTCGTTTTGAGTCTCTAATATTAGTTCTTGTTGTTCTATAATAGGAATCAGGTGAGGAGCACGTAAGGAATAAATTTTTGATGCTTCCTTGGTGTCTAATGCTTTAACAATAGCTGTTTCAGAATACTTTTCTAAAAGCTTATTAGCAGTACCTATCTGATTTCTATAATATGACGACCATTTCTTATTAGCCCAAAACCTATAATGTAAATCTTGGCCGGTAAGCCTAGCTTTATTCTCACATATTATCTCTGTAATATATTGAGCTGCAGATACGAGCTTACCGTTCGAATATTTCGAAGGGTATTTTTTGCTCATGTTCATCCATTGGGTCTAAAGATATTTTTTTGTATATTAGGGTGTGTAGTATTTGTCTTCTTAGAGTGGTCATTCATTTCTGATGCCTCTTTTGTCATAATAGCTACGCTATTGTTCTTTTTAGCAGCGGTGTGTCTGATCATTAAATCCTTTGAGTTTATTCTTGTTGGTGCTGGCTCAACCACTGGACCGCTTTTGGTTTGAATATTATTGTTGCTATTCGTTTCATTAGCCTTTTCTAGTGCTTTTAATACCTGTTTATTTTCAAGACCAAGTTCATTGGCGATAGTCTCGGTTGTGCTGCCTTGGCTATTTAACCAATATATAGCATACTGATGCAATTTACTCATTCTAGCCATTATATCATCTCTCTTTCTACGTTGTGTAACCATGCAATATTTTTTGTCTTCAGAAAATTTAAATACATACCAAATACCTTACCATTAACTTCCTTAAACTTAAATCCATCCCTCACCACTCTATCTAAAAACTTATTAACTTTTTCTTCTCCATAGACAGATACCGGATTGTATATTGATCCATTATTTGCTAGTCTAACATAAAATCTAGCTGATCCATCATCTCTATAGAGCTTTTTAGCACAAAGGTCTTTTGTCTCTGATGAAAGTCTTGGATTTCCACTAACATCTAAAGAATCGTGTGAACCAGTTACCGTATAAAATTCATTAGATTTTAATTGGTCTTCTGGAACACTGGGTTTAGCTGTAAAAATAAATTCATCCATTTGATACTTCCTCTTTCTCCGGTTCTTTTTCTTTAGTTTCAGTGTTTTGTTTAGCGTGAGTGTGTGATTCTATCATTGTTTTTTCAAAGAATTCCATGAACACATCTATAAACTCATGATAGTCTTTGTCGGACGGTACGGGCATGTGGTAAGTTCTTGTGGTTAGCTCTTTAGATCCTACCGTATGTCCATCCTCGTTTTCTTCTAAAACATTAGCAGTAATCGAAAAAACTATTTCGTGTGGGCAAGAGATTAATTTTGTCTCTTCTGGAAAAAAGTTTAATTGATTCTCAAACCTATTTTTAATTTCATCAACTTCTTCTTTACTAAGAATTTTTTCTAGATTAGCATATATGTCTTCTTGATTTTGAATATCTTCTGTCATTTTATTATGTCCATTTAATTTTTTTAGTTGGTTTTTTCATTCTTGACATACCAGCAGGAAGATCTTGAGGAGTTCCTGTTTCTCTGTATGAATTATGCTTGTCATGTAACGACTGTTTCTGATCATCACTCATTCTGTCTCTGTTTCTATTTGCTAAATCTCCAAGACTTTTTAATTCACTATCGGACTTCTTTACCGAAGCATTTAGTGTTGAAACATCATCCATATAGCGTCTGGAGGTTTTTTGTGATTTACATGCTGGACATTTTGGATGTTCAAGATAATCCTTAATATATAAGAATAATTCAAATTTTTCTTCACAACTTGAACAGGCGTAAGAGTACGTTGGCATGACTATTTGAGTTCCCTCTGTGCAGCATTAAGCCATCTGATGTTTTTGGTTTTTAAAAAGGTAACATATTTATCGAATACAGACTGAGGAACTTCTCTAAACTGTACTCCTCCCTTACAGGTATTATTAATAAACCCAAATGTCTCTCTGTCTTTTACATTTGATGCGAGTTGTACTGGATTAAAGATTACATCATTCTGTTTTGTCTTAATGTAAAATCTTAATTCCATTCTTGCTTTTGATGTCATATGTTTAGATGGCTTATTTGGAATTGCTTTTGCCATAACTTTTGGATTATCTTCAGATGATATCCTAGGATTTCCCTTATCATCTAAGAAATCTTCTTCTCCAATTAATCCATAATATGTACTATCTTCAGTCTTCTCTTCAGAGTTAGACTTGATATTAAAAATTCCATCTATTTTCATTTATAAATCCTGGCTAGAAATATGATTCCGGCAAGTATGGTTTCCACTCTGAGGGTATGTCTGATCTTATATTAATCAAAAGGCCGACCACAGGCAAGTATTTGAAACTTTTTGATGGTTGGTATGGGAGATTTTTCAGTGGCATATTTGCTTGTGCTGGTGTCTTATTTCCTTTTTTTCTATTGCATTCTACACAAGCTGTTACTATATTAGTCCAGCATGTTGGACTACCATTATTGCTCTGCCATTTTGATTTTGGTATAACATGATCATATGTTAATTTACTGATATCTTTTGGTTGTTGACAGTATTGGCAAGTATATGCATCACGAATAAATAGATTCTTTCTAGAAAAATTAACAGACTGATTATTTAATTTAAAATATCTGTTTGTTTTTACCACTGCTGGAATAGGATGTTTTTTGTTATTGGCTCCTATGATATGATCATCTTTATAGAAATCAATAATATCAATAGACATTCGAGAGTTCTGTTCATATTTAACAGACCAAACGAGTGCCCTTTGCCATCCAATTATGCCAAGCGGTGAGTAGTCAGCATTTAGTACTAAGCATCTACTATTTTGAACTTTCATTTTCGTAACTATCCAAACGTCCTATAATTTTTCCTATAATTGGATTTCTTACAATATCTGAATTATCAAGTCTAGATATTCCTATTCCCTCTATGTCGGTTAAAGTTTTAATCATGTTATGAAAGCCACCTTGCATGTGTCTATTTAAGTCTGATTGACTAACGTCTCCAGTTAGTATCATTTTGCTATTATTTCCAATTCTTGTTAGCAACATTTTTAATTGATCGTATGAAGCATTCTGACACTCATCTGCTACAATAAAAGCATTATGAAAACTACGACCTCTCATTAGTCCTAGTGGAACTATTTCAATCTTATTGTTTGTTTTTAGAGTAACATAGTGAGCAGTTGGGATAAAGTGGTTTACTTCATCTAATAATGGTAATAGATATGGATGAATTTTTTCTTCTGCTGTTCCTGGTAAATATCCTATTTTTTCTCCAGATTCTACTACTGGTCTAGTAATAATTATCTTTTTAATTTTTTCATCTAATAGATATTCTAACGCCATGCCTATTGCAATATGCGTCTTGCCACTTCCGGCAACACCCTGACAAAAAGTAATAACATTTTCAGCAGCTGTTCTTATGTATTCTTTTTGATTTTCTGTTCTGGGTTTTAATCGATTTCTGTAAACGCTTCCTATTGCTGGGGTAATGTCTTTTGTGCCATCTATAACTCTGGTCTTCTTCTTGGCGTTTTTTCTATTTCTCAATTTATACCCTTTTACTATAGAGGAGAAATGCGTACCAATTTACTATTAATATACACCGCTGTCTATAGTTATGTTATTTTATACCACTAGAACCAAACCCACTATTTGACCTACTAGTATCTGAAAGTTCTGATGCTTCTTCCATTTTAAAGTTCCAATGTTGTTCAAATATAATCTGTGCAATCCTATCTCCAATATTGACAACAAAATCTTTATCTTTGTCTGTATTGTATAAAACCACACCGAGAGGACCGCGATAAGAACTATCTATAACTCCAGCTAATACATCAATACCATGCTTAACAGCAAGTCCTGATCTGGGAGCTATTCTTCCATAAAATCCATAAGGAATCTCTAAAGACAATCCGGTATTAATAAGAGCACGAGACAGTGGAGGTATAGTAATGTTTTCTATTGATCTCAAATCAGCCCCAGCATCTGATACATTATTTCTAGATGGTAGACTAGCATTGGGATCTAGTTTTTTAAAAAATACTGGCATTATAGTAAGCAAGCTCCTCCAGCACAACTTATTTCTTCAATACCTGCGGTATTATCTTCTGTTTCTAATAGCTGAGTATAATCAACCTTCTCAAAACCATTGTACAGATCGCAGTAGATTTTCCAGTTATAAACATCTTTCATACAATAGGTTAGTCTTCTAATATCATCAGCAAAATATTTACTTGCAAAAGTTTTCATTTTTGTAATAAACTTAACTTTATTTTCATCATCTCCATCCTTTGCCTGATTTAAACTAACATAGTCACAAGCTGCCCATAGATTATTATTAAAAGCATTTAAACCAAGTTCAATTAAACCAGAGCACCATAAGGCAGCATCACCATATTCTTTAACAATCTCTCTACTGGTATAGACAGTAGTGAATGGGGCTTGTGGATAATCCTTATCTCCACTTTGAGGAATTAAAGATATGCCAGCAAAATACTTTCTATTATCGTAAATATACTTTGTTACATCATCCCACTCGTCTGGTTTAACTGTGACAGTATTACTCACATTATGACTCAAATATTCTTGTGTGCATAATGATCTGTTCTTACCAGAGTGAACCCAGTTCTTTTGTGTCTCTTTTACAACAGAGAGCATTTCTACTGCTGGTAATTGATTTCTTAACTTAGCACCGTCTGGTACTTCTATTGGGAATTTAACCACTTCATCAGTATTGTTTGCAGACCATGAGGATTTCTCGCAGGCTTGCGGGTTTACTTTTTTGAAGTGTTGGTATGGTGCTTCTAAAATATTGGCTTGTACATGGCGTATGTAGCGTTTGGCGTGATGTGGATGGATACCAGAGCTAGTCCCAAGCATACTTGAAGATGTTCCTTCTGGCTTTAAGCATGTAACTCTAGCAGCTTGGTTGATGTTAATTTTCTTGGCAACCTGCTTATTTGTATCAACAGCAATCTTAGCTCCCTTAGTTAGAGTCTTTTCTGTAAGTACAAGATCATGCTTTTCCATTGTTCCAGTTAGTGAAACGCCAAGAAGAGCTTCTCTCTCAAAGATTTTTTCACTGGTGTTACCTAGATACTCTAATTTAGTAAATCCAGCTTGTAAAGTTCCTATAATAGCAGCAGCTTTGCATCTCTCATAAAAATCTTCCTCATCATCAACGCTAGAGCAATTAATGGTAGAAAGATTACATCCCTGCCATCCAGACTTTCCAGATGCTTCTTCGATTGGCCACATACCAATTTCAACACAAGGATTAAAAATCATTTCTGTTGATTCACTCCAAATAAATCCTGGCTCACCAAACTCTTTTACAGACTGCATTAGTCCAGTAAATTCTTCAAAGGTTGTTTCGCTTTTTAGTAAAAGAGCGGAGTTATTACTTCTTGCTCTTTGAGGGTTGTCCATATACCAGTTACCGGTTTTTGCTTTAGCCATTTCTTCATCATCATGACTAAATAGTGCTAATGATGCGCTTCGTCGAACACCACCAGACAAAACAGCATCACTACTATGCATTACAATATCATAAGCATCAATGGGTCTTAGTTTTTTCTGTCCATTCTTTAAACATCTATCTAATAGAGCGCGAATTTTTTCTAGACCATTTGCTAATGGCTCATATCCTGGAGCTTTTCCAACACCAGATGCTAGTGCTGAACCCTTTGGTCTGATATTTGAATAGTCAAATACAACGTGAGCATTTTTGTATTGCTTAAATTCTTCTACGGGCTTACTGAAATAAGAGCTTATTAGAACACCCAATGCATTAGCCCAACCTTCTATACTATCTTCAATAACATATTTTACTGCTTGGCCTTCCTCGACCTCATGTTCTAATGTTGGTAGTTTAGAAACGTGATGCTTCTGAACACTAAATCCAGTACCACTACCACATAGTAATAGCCAGAAACACTCTTGGAAGAATCTTAAGCGATCACAATAACTTGCTGTGCAGTTGTAAATTTTAGCATGGCGCTTTAGAATGGGGTCTCCGCCGAATTGCAAAGCTCGTTGACTACCAAGAACCTTCTTCTTGTACATCATATCATAAGCCCAATCAATATCTTCTGCTATACCAAACTCATCATACTTGGTATGCATCATGCTTCTTACTCTATCAACGGCCTCTTTCCAGGTTTCTCTACGATTTTTATCCTCTAACCAACGAGCATATTTACTAACGAATGTATAATTCTGTAACTCTTGAAGGGCCGACATATTATCTCCTATTTAATAGTGCGATTAGTCCGAAAATGACGGTGATATGAAATTGTTTAGTGGCACTAGTATCACCGATATAGTCTAGATATGATAAATAAAATACTGAAACATAAAAGCAAATACTTGATATTGATATATTCATATTACACCACACAGGCTCTTGAGCCAAGATAGATCTGGTGTTACCTTAAAAATTTTAATGTTGCTCATTTCAACAAATGTATCAAATATTTTTTTTGCATTGTCATCAAATAAATGAGTGCCATGATCATCGGTCATATAAACTGTCTGCACTCCTTCTTGCCACAATGCCATTATGCAATCATTGCAGCATTGACCTGTAACGTAAGCTATGCCATTATCTGGTCTAACAACACAATTAGATAAAGCATTTCGTTCACTATGAACCATCCATGGATATTTATCTGGACGATTTTTTGGAAGCTTAGAATCATCTAATCCTCGTGGATATCCATTATATCCGACGCCTAAGATTCTATTGTTTTGGTCCGTGATTACACATCCATGTTGAGTATGTACATCATGGCTTCTTTGAGAAATAACTTTCGCTAATCCCAAGAAATAGTCCGTCCAGATTGGTCTCATTTTTTAGAGTTGATTATTTTTCTAATAGCTTTTTGTAAAACACTAAGGAAGCAATTGCTCCTGCTACTCCCATAACTATCCCCGTGGGTTGTAGTGGAGTCATACCCAGCAGATAGGTTATTATACCACCGCAGTACGATCCAGCAACCCCTAGAGCTATAGTTTTCCAGAAACCAAAATTTTCTTCTCCAGGGACTATACTTTTAGCTATTGAACCTACAAATAAACCATAAACACACCAGACCATTATATTAAACATTTGCTGCCTCCACTAAAGTTGCTACTTCATCCTCCGTGAGAACTTCTCCTGTATCTAATAAAGCGCCCAATATTGCTATAGAATATTTTTCATAATCTTCTTTTTTCATTTCTCTTCTAAGAATTTTTTTGATTCTCATTTTAGTAAACCATCCTCTGCGTTCACTGAATGATTTAAGTTGTTCACCATAAAGACAGTATTTGTCTTGTGCTGTTGATTGTGCAGATAGCTTGTTCTTATTGCACTCTTGTAGAATTCTAACACAAGTTAAAATTATGCTTATGATCATAAGAATAGTTACGATTGCAAATCCATATTTGTCTTCTTTTGGTACTGTAGACTTTTCTAGAATTTTAATAGCAATAGTTTTCAGCTTTTCATTATTTTGCATTAGAAAGCTCCTGATATTATTAAAGAATCGTATATTAATACACCAATATGGTGATTTCATATATTATTGAACACAAATACTAATTAGCCGATATTATGCTCCAGCATTTGCCGAAGTTGTTAGATCTCCCTCTAATATCCAAACATTGTTTTGTATTTTAGTCAATGTTGCTGTGCTATATATTGCTTTTAAATATGTTCCAAATGAAGAATATATGGTAACTCCACTATCTGCCACTATTTGAACATTCCCAGAATTATATCTAACAATTTGAATGCTATGTCCTGGAACTATTATACTACTACTATTAACTGGAACAGTTACTTGAATATCTGATCCAGAAGTATTATCGAATTTCAAAATAGCGTTATAGTCTTTTGAAGTAATTGTATAGGTTTGTGTTTTAATTAAGATATTTTTTTTAAGACACATATTATATATATCGGTTGTTGGAACCTTAAGTGTTCTACTCATACCTTCTGTGAATGTTAAATCTGTTGAATCAGATACAGGGAAATACCCCGATTGCATAATATTATTACTAGCAGATGGGAGTTCGCTGATTTTTATTGCTATCATTATGGTTCCCTCTTGTTAAACAATATTCCACCTATTCATTAAATAATTTTCTATGCCTAGTCTTAATGTATTAGAGAGTGGCGTGTCATAAATTAAAATTTCAGCAATACTACCATTCAAAAATAAACTTGACTGATTTCTAGACCCTATATTAAGGACATCTGTTATAATTGAACTAGATAGTGAACTACCACTACTTGATTGAGAGCTTATAAGTGATCCGTTCTTGTAAACATACCCTGTTCCATTATAAATGAAAGAACCCAAACTCCATCCGCTACCAATCCAGTCTGAATTTCCAGACAATCCATAATGATAATTTGAGCTTCTACGAATACTCCAAGAGGTACTATTTATTCCCTGAAAACTAAAACCAGAATTAGTAGTAGAATCTGATCCATGCTCTATCCAAAACTTAGTATTATTTGCTACAATAGATGACTGAACTATGAATACTGAAAAATAAGAAGGCAGCCATAAATCTGGCACAATCAAGCAGTCATTACTTCCATCAAATAATACCACATCTCTAGAATTGCGTTCACTGGCTTTTCTAGTTGGTCTTTTGGCACTATCGTTCTGTATAGCGTGATGATTTTCTCCGCCATTATCTTCCCATCTTGCTATAGCCCCATTAGGACCAGCATTTGATGCGCCGTCAACACTATCGTATAAAGAAGAAGAATCACTAGCGTCTAGCCATAATTTTAATCCTGGAATTAATTTTGGTTGAATTAATATTGGTGTTGAACTATCAGGAAACGCTATATTGCTTAACTGAAAATTTTGAGGATATCTTGATGCTCCTTTGGTTATTCTTACTTCGTCAATATATCCATTCAAAGACCTGTTTGTTATAATAGTTTGTCCACCAATAATAACTGTATCTCCAGAATTGTAGTATAAGCTTGCTATTGATGTTGTGCTATAAACTATATTTCCATTAATAAAAACTAAGAATAGATTGGATTTTCTGGATAATGTTATGTTTGTCCATGTTTCTTTTGGTATTACTCCTAATGATGCTTGAGAAATAATATCCCATGAAGTACCATTACTAGAACAATATATTCCTAGATTACCAGAAGATGTTATATTAATACTAAATCCAGAAAATGAATCTCCGTTTCTAGATTGTAGTATTCTTGAATTATTAGGATTATAATCATTAACATAAACCCATAATTCTAAGCAAAAATCTTTATTGCTAAAATTAAAATCTTCTGAAGTTGATATCGTTAAAGCATTATGACCCCCGTCAAAATATGCACTTGTTGGAGCATATTTGTATTTTGTAGAAGATGTTTTTACATCACCATAAAAGCCTATAGCTTTTGGAATACTAGAAGAATCTATAAAGGAAGAAGCTCCATCCGTTCCATTCATATGAGCCAATAATGAAACTTCTCCTAAATATTTGTCTGGATGATATGATAAACTACCACTTAATATCCAGTTATTTTCTGCAATTTTTATTAGCGAAGCTAGTCCATAATTAACAATATAAATACCGTCTGGAGAATTTATTGTTACTCCAGGAGACTTAGATATAGATAGTATGCTAGGTCCATTATTAGCAATATCAATAATGGTTCCTATTGTTATTGGATCTTCAGCATGAGATGGGACTAAGAGGCTGTAAGATCCATTTCCAATGAAAGATATTAGAGATCTTTGATCACTATTAGATATTGTATAGTTATTATCTTTTAAATTAAGATCTTTAGAAGTTATCCATTGAGCTAATTGACCGGTGGATATTCTATATGTTTTTCCTTCTCCGCTAGAAGGAAAGTAGTAATTATCGTTTGTAGATGGTGCTGTTGTTAGTAAGTTTATTTTTTGTGTTGTTATCATTTTAGTTTATTCTGGTAATGTAATCCACATTCTAAAGTTCTCAAAATATGTATAGTCTCCATCAGATCCTATTTTAATAGTAGCATTAGCTGGAATAACTACTGGCTCAAGTATTGGTTGACCATTTGGATAAGTTGCTGTTGCAGGATATTTTACTAAAGAAAAATTATCTATACTGCTGTAGTTTATTCCAGATTGATGCACTACGGAGCCATTTACATAAATATCAATACTACTATCAGAACCGGCTCTAGTAGCGGTAATATTAAGAATTCCAGAATATGAAGATTTTATAGTCGCTCCTGTATCTTCTGAACTCGAAAAATTTGCTTTAAAGTACTTGTCTGTTGGAGATCCTGTTCCTAGTGATACTGTCCATTCTGCGCTTGCTTCTTTAAATAATCCTGTTTGTGGTATTATATTAGACTTAGTAACATAATCACCAGTTCCTGCAATATTTATAGGAGCAACTCTAGTTGAATATGTTGTACCATTAATTAGTCCTGTTATTGTGGCAGTTCTTCCTGTGATAGCAGTGTGGTTGAATGTGTCCCAGTTTGTTCCGTCTGTTGAATATTGTATAATATGGTCTGTGATTATACCTCCATTATCTTCTACTGGAGGTGTCCAGCCAATATGAATACCTGAATTGATTGGTATAGCATTAAGGCCTGTAATTACTTGTGGAGCAGATATCGGGGTTCCTGTAGCTGGAAATGCGGAGGACGATACTAGATCAATATCAAAAGCTGTTGGGTATCTAGCACCTCCTATTCCCTTAGTAATTCTTAGTTCATCTATATAACCATTAAAAATTTCGTTTCCTATGGTATGAGCACCAGTACCAATATATACCGAACGAGAAGATCCAAGATCACTAGCAGCAGCCCCACCGCTAACAGAAAAAGATTGTGCTCCATTGATATAAGTCTTAACTGTGCCATTATATCTAACAAGAGCCAAATGGCTCCATTGGTTTAATAGAACGTTAGATGCTCCCCAATTCCAATAATTGGTTGAAAGAGCATTGAGTCCTTCGTATCCTACTCCAGTAATATATAACTGAGCGTTAGAGGTTCCCATTCTCCATAACAATCCACTGTTATATGTTCCTATAGAAATTAAAGTTCTCCAATCAGTATTATCTAATGGGTAGACCCACATTTCAATAGTAAAATCTCCTTTTCCAAAACCAAAATCAGTATTGTCTAATATTAAAGCGTATGGTCCAGTATTGCCAAACGATCCTGATTTATCGGTTCCGTTCAAGAATAAAGATCCTCCATCAAATTTTTTGATACTATTACTAATAGCAGCTCCATTATTCAGAGTTACGCTTTTAGGTTTTGGAGATGAATCTATGATGCTCATTATTTGACCTTATTAATTAGAGTCTAAATGTAATAGTAATCTTGTCTTATTATAAAGATTATCTGATGGTGGATTTATGGTGACCGGAGAAGTATTATCGCTATAAATTCCAGTACCAGCAAAATTAATAGCAGCTGCTTTAAAAATATAGCCTGAACCATTAATTAATCCAGTAATATTAATTGCTGTATTAGAACTTGCTAAGTGAGAATAAGTTTCCCAATTACTTCCATTATCTATAGAATACTGAATATCATAATCTCTTATAGAAGAATTAGAATATGGAGCTATCCAAGTCATATATGCTCGACCATCATCTGGAGTAACAGTAAAGCCGGATGGGGCGCCTGTTGGAGGAATTATACTTGTTGTAGTTGAATAGGGACCAGCATTAACACTATTTTCCCCCTTAACTTGAAATAGATATGAGTTATTTTGTATTAGTCCATTAATATTACGAGTTAATAAGGCTTTGTATTCTGTAGATACAATATGGTCTGTCCACGATGAACCTGAATCACTTGAATATTGAACAGTATAGGAGGTAATCGGTGCTCTATAGTCCAACGGCATTGGATAAAGTGGAGCATTCCAAGATAAAGAAACTACTCCTGAATTTTCTGAAGATGTTAAATTTAATGGGGCTGAAGGGGCTTTTGGTCCTGGTCCAATATCTGCAAATACCGATATTGGTTTATCAAAATTAGATGTATATCGTGCCACTTTAGTAATTCTAAGATCATCTAAATACCCAATAAATGCGTCTGAAGCTTTTCCACTTGATGTAACTTTTGCTCCAATAGATAATCCATAACTATTGTTTCTAGTAATATTATCTGTAAAAGAAGTATCAGTTCCTGCTTGTGTTCCGTCCAAGAATAATCTAAGGGTTCCAGAAGATCTAACAGCAGCAATATGCGACCAAGAGCCTGTTGGTATTGGTGAGTTTATAGTTTTTTGTACAATAGAATTGTTTCCATTACGAAATTCAAGAATTGAAGCTGTTGTATTACAAGATAATAACTCTGTTCTTGTGTATGCAAAACCTCCTCCGTATTGATCCACGTCTGGATTATCCCAAGAACTAAATTTAATTAGCCAATGTCTATTTGTGGGATTGTGCTTCATAATTAATTCTTTTCCAAGTATATCCGCATTATAGTCTTGAATAATATAAGTCTCAAAATCTCCATAAGTTCTAGAATTATAATTACAAATATTATTCCAATTATTAGAGTCTTCAGATATGCAACCACCAGAAGAATTATGATTACAACGATTCCATAATGTACTAGATGGTGATGTTCCAGTCGTAGAATCATTTTCTTCTACTCTATTATAGAGAGAATTCCTTTGTCCGTTCCTTGTAATCTCTAAAATTCCAGGAATGATAATGTCAACTTCTGATCCATTACTGGTGCGGGTGAAGGAAACTGTGTTTCCAGATGTTGGGCTATTTCCAGCAGAGGGTGCTTTGATGGATAATGCCCAACCTCCATTAGCTCCATCATAAGTACCAGCTATTGTTTTGTCTCCAATAGAAGAGGTAGGATTAACCCAAGATTCAATAGTGAAGTCTGTTGTTCCTAGTTGCCAAATATTTGTTCCAGACGCATTTGCAAAGCTTAAGCCCCCAAAGCTTGCTGAAGATCCTCCAAATTTAGCAGAGTCTGTGCTGATGGAAACAGAGCCAGAAGAAGCTATTGGTATTACTGTATTATTATAAACTGATGAATCTATTAATGAATAAAGAGCTGATGGAAATGGAGAGGTTGGAAGAGGAAATGTGGAGGAGTATCTTGCTATTCCTTTAGTTATTCTAATATCGTCGATATATCCACTAAAGTAGGATGGATCAACAGTCTGTCCTATTAGTAAAGAAGATCTTTGACAGTTCATGTCTCCAGGGAAATAACCGTCATTATTTATATTAGTTAATAATTGTCCGTTCACAAAAAACCTAAGCGTTCCCAATTTTCTTGTTACTACAACATGATACCAGTTATTGACCTGAAAGTTATATGATGCACGCGCTCTACTGGTTCCATAGAGTCCTCCTATACCAGGAAGAAAATCTAAATATGTATTATCTCCTGATATTAAAATTCCAAAAACATAAGAGGTATTATTTGCTACATTACGACTATCTATAAATGGTTTATATGTACCGGTTAGTGATGTTGGATATATCCATAATTCAATAGTAAAGTCTTTGAATCCAAAATTAAAAGCGTCAGATGGTCCAACAGATAAACTACAGTTGGCTGTACCATCCAAATATAAGCTGGTATTACTACCAAACTTACTTTGGTCTGAAGACAATTTTGATGTTCCATTAGCTGTAATACTAAGTTTATTAGAATTAGGAGAAGAACTTATAATATTTTTACTATTATTATCTCCATCCATATGCATTAATAAAGTTACAAAATCCCCATAAGGATCATATGTTCCTGTTCTATAATCATCAAAATGCATAGATAAAATTGTTTCATAATAGTTTTCATCAATACCAAATCTTAATGGTGTAGACTGAACCCAATTAGAATACGGTCCTTGACCAAAACTATTGATAGCAGCAACTCTGACCCTATAAATTTGATCATTAGTCAAATCTCTTATAGTATATGTTTTATCTGTACTATTTGTGTCAATTATGGTCATTGTTCTTCCTATTTAAATCAGCTATGGGTTGGGGTAGGAGTAGGAGTTGGAGTAGGAGTGTGGGTAGGCGTAGCAGATACGCTTGGGTCAAATTCGTACTCTAGAACATAATCTGTAATTGGTAATCTTCCGTCTTTAAGTGGGGCGTTCCAAGCTAATATTAATTGTTCATTACCACCATAAGCAGATAAATTTAATGGGGCACTTGGTGGACCAAATGGTTCTGAAGATGGACTAACGGTAATAGTAGGAGTAACTGTTGATGTGTGAGTTGGTGTTGGTGTTGGACTTAAAACCAAATCACCACTAATTATCCACTCATTAGTATTAACTTTACTTAGTGTTGCTTTACTATAAACAGTTCTTAGTGTCCATCCAGAGCTAGAATTAATTATTACTCCAGATTCTCCAGTAATATTTACCGATCCAATTCCTAGTCTAATAAAATCAATAGTAGTTCCTATAGGTAAATTATTATTGACTGAAGTTGGAATAGTTATGTTAATAGTTAAATCATTATTAAAAGTAATAATAGACTTATTATCATTAACTCCTACAGAGTAGGACGTTGAATATTGATCTTTAACGTTTCTATAATTAATCCAAGATGAGAATTGATCAAAGTTAGCTTTATAGGCTGTGTTGGCAAAATTAATTGGTAAAACATAAGAACCAGATATCGCTGGGGCTGACTGTAGTTCACTGATTCTTACGTTGGCCATGAGTTAGTCCGTGAGATGGTGCGTGCGATCATGTTTATAAAATATTAAGTTATGTTGATCCACCACACGTTGTTGTAGATGATAGTGTTGGTGCTGGTGAACTGGCAAAATAGGTTGCCCAACCACTTAATGGTGGAGTATCTAATGAAGAACCATTATAATACTGGGTAGATGTCGAATTGCTATTACCAGCCTGGATAAGCCATGTAGGTCCATAGTTATCCTCTTCATTTACCACCCAATTATTTGTATATTCTATTGTATAATTACTTCCAGTTAATTTGTATCGAGTTTTTCCATTAAGAGTACCATCTGGACAATAGGTACCATTAAAGGCTGGTGAACCAGCACCGCTCACAACAAATCCTTGTGTTCCCCCTGCTCCAGCTGTAGCTGTTGGGGTAGGGGTAGGGGTAAGGGTGTTAGTTTTTGTTGGAGTTTGACTTTGTGTAGGTGTTGGGGTTGGGGTTGGATTGCAGTTTGTGCTAAATATTAATCTATTATTTCCACCCATATAACCATGGATACGGCAATAATAACTTAATGCTGGTGGTTGTGTTCCTACTCCATTAACAGTAATTATTACGTTGCCATAATAAAAGTCGTATGATACTCCGCCCACTACCATTGTGGACTTCTTATCAACATCCCCAGCATACGAGATAAATGATTCATAGCCAGAATTTAAAATTGCAATAGGATGACCAGAAGGAACCCCTGTCAAGATGTAAGTACCTATTCCATATCCCAGCTTATGATTAACATTAGTAGGAACAAAGTCAGGGCCTTCTGTAAAAGCAAAGGTGTAATTTCCTGCATCAGCAGATACTGCTGTATTATATGTCATACATCTGAGTAAAGTTTGAGAGGTTGCCGTTGGCGTTACTGTAGGTGTTAGAGTTTGGCTTTGTGTAAGGGTTGGTGTGTTTGTTGGAGTTGATGTTATGGTTTGTGAGGGTGTTAAGGTGACACTGGCTGTTAGAGTATTTGTATTTGTAGTAGTAAGAGAGGGAGTGTTTGTAGGTGTTGCTGTGGGTGTGGCTGTTGGAGTCTGTGTTGGTGTTAGTGAGGAGGATAGCGTAACCGAAGCTGTGGGGGTATTTGTATTTGTTGGTGTTTTTGTTAGAGTTGGTGTTTTAGTAGGTGTGGGTGTTGGAGTGAGAGTAGAGCCATAACTAGTAGTAGGTGTTGGGGTTTGAACAGTATAGTATGCGGCTCTATGTAATTTATTAGAAAGATTATTGGTTAAATTATTAAACTCTTCATTTGTTGTTATGTCATTATCTGGGCATCTTTCTTGTCCAGATGACTTTACTGGTTGTCCTACAAATAAGCATCCGTTTTTTAGATCCTCTTCCGGGTTAATTTTGTCAATATCTGTCATTATGGAAGAGTCCTTTTAGAGAATAACATCTTTTATCATAAAGAAAATCCACGACTGATCAATCCTAAACTAGAATTAGAATGGTGTCTTATAAGGAATTACACCAAAGTTTTAGGATATGGTATGATCAATGGTTTTTGATCACTTAACAGGACATTTGCCAGTTGGGCAGTTTAATTGAGTCTGTGGTGTTTTGATAGCTGGACTAACAGACTTAATTGGTCCAATAGAAATAGCTGCTTTATCTGGCTCACAATAAGTACATTCTATTTTAAGAATACCATCTCCACTTATATAGTATCCTTTACCCTTGCAAACCGGACAATCTTTTCTTTTATATTTCTGTGTGACTTCCTGCACATGCTTGGCTTTAATAATACCTCCAGCAAGAGTTACTGGAGCCGTTGTTGAGCCGTAGTAGTGAGACTGAGTGAATAACAAACTAACACAGAATAAACCAACAAATAATTTATTCATTTTATTTTCTCCATGGTAAGATGTTATCTACCAAATCTTTTAAGGGTCTTTTGGGCTTTGGTTTTGGTTTTACAGGACCGTCAGGCTTATCTTCTGGAATATGTTTTTCAAATATCTTGAGTATAGACAAGATAAAATCTAGAAGTATTTTTACGGATCTGTTTAAAACTATTCTGTCTATTAGTTTCATAGGAATAATCTCTTATTAAAAGGGAACATAAATATATACACCAAATTTCTTTGATTAGTTTTACGTCCCTGATTATTCAAATAGCTAGACTATAAATAGTCGTCAAATCCATAACTGGGTAGTTTTTGAAGAGGAAATCCATCAAAACCACTAAAAGCATAAGAACCATTGGCTGACAACATTCCAGCAGCAGCATCAGCATGAATTAAAAATGAACCTTCTGGTATAGGTCCCCATTCTGGATGTCCTCCATCATTCCATTTACCCCAGCTATTTTGTACTAAAAAGGCTGGCTCACTACCGGTATCATCGCATGCTATCCAAGCCATACAATGAGCCCAATTACCAGAAGTTCTAGCAAATCCCTTTTTGTCTCTGGTGTTACTAAATCCATAATTAGAACATACTGCTAATCCATAACCATTAGCAAGAGCATCCCGAGCTTCTTCTACTGTTCTGATTAATGAAGCAGTCTTAATTTGATGATCGTTTGCTAAATCTAGCACTTTATCGGGGAGACCTCTACCGCCCCAGCCTGCTCCTAAATTACCATTATATTTACTAAAATCTACAAAACCATAATTTTTTCTCACTACAAGACCACCCACCTTGCTGACAAACTCTGCTGCTCTGGCACAACTCATACCTTGTCCACTAAATCCTCTATATCCATAGATAGCTTCTGTTGCACCTTTTGCTATCCAATCCTCTCTCTCATTGTGTATATCTATTTCTACGGCTCGTGTTACGTCGCAAGCATTTCGTGTTCCATGACTAACACAATCCCCAGTGGTTTGTCTTTCATTATAAGGGTTTTTATCAAATTTTAACACACTCTTATATGGCGTTGAAAGTTTACCCTTACCACTGCCACTAATTTTTTTACTAGCATCACCAAATAATGGATACTTAGAAGTTTCCATCAGATGATTGAACACATGCTCTTCCCAGACGCATCCACTAAATCCTTTGCGATAATTATCGTACAATTCTTTCGGAGAAAGTCTTGCCATTATTTTGATCCTTGATTACAAGCCCAAGCTAAAGCATTAAGACCTTCTACGGCTTTAACTCTTAGCTCTTTAGATAATAGAATTTGATCATCACCAATTGAAGCAATAACTACTTCTTTTGCCTCTTTTGCTAGATTAGGATACTTGCCCTTAATATCTAGTCTAAGCATAACACCAGCTAAACTATTAGCTTGACGAATTTCTTCAGTACTCTTAATTACTTCATCTTCACCATCAAGCTCAACTAACTTTGCTAAGTCAAGATATAGATCTCTTAGTCTTTTGGCTTCTGACTTGACACCAGCTTCTTTCAAAACTACAACAACATCATCGGCTTCTTTTTTAACAGTCTCGTCTGTTGGTTCTGGAAGTTCTAGAACATCAACAACATTAGGTCTGTTTGGAAGAATATTTAATCCTGATAAATCAAACTTGGTTAAGCCTACTAAAATAAGCAGACCAGCCACTACAAGTAATAGATTATTGTTTTTCATACTAATTTTTCCTCTTTCTTACCACAAACATTGGGACTTAGGAATGGAAACATTTGATCAGCAACCTTAACGGCTTCTGAACAACCACTCTTTTCAGCAAGATCACGAGTTTGCTTCCATGAGACAACAAGCTTAAAGAATACATCATCCTTAGCATCACCAGCTACTTTAGGTAATACTACTGGATCAACTCTTGGAACCTCTACTGTTGGTAGCTTAACTCCACTACCAGAAAATAATCCCTTAACCTTATCAACAACAGAACCTAGTAGTTGTTGTACAGGACTGAGTTTATCCTTAAACATGACCCATAGTACTAAACCTACACCAGCATAAAGAGCCAAATCCGTTGTGCTCAACTTACTACTAAATTCTTGGAAGCTCTCTGTGAAATTCATTTTGTATTCCTCGTTTTATTTGTCTGAAACTTTTGGTACATTGTCTACACTTGGATCAACAACCACATTAGGGTCTGTAAACACCCCTGTTTTTCTAAAAATTTCTACCATAGAATCTATGGTTGAACTTACTAACAACATCAAAAGGGCCTTGATGTACTTTTGTATAATAGATTGGAAAGCAACAGGAACATAGGGGATATTCACCACTAAAAAAACTTTATCATAAAAATTGCTTATCATATTCAAAGCTAGTTCTTTTTTATTAGATCCCTTTAGAGCAGGATTGCTATCTTCGATAACCTGTATTGTTTCTGCTGTAGCTAGTTGTAGAATTCCCCATGCTTGAGACACAGCAACAGATTTACTATTACTTACTGTTGCTTTGACTCTGTTTATTAATTCTTCTAATTTAGAAGAAAGATCTAGGGTTAGAATTGAATTATCCATAAAAACTCCTTGTGCCTATAATGATATACACCAAATCAAGAAACTAGGTCAATGACTGATCTGTAATTTCAATGGTTGCTTTCTTTTTTGTTGTCTTCTTCTTGCGTTTAGAATTAGTTCTATTTGCTATTTTTCTTTCTTCTGGAGTTGCCGTACTCCACCAAGTCTTTTTAAGATCTGTTCTTCCTTTTACATATTTAAATAAAATAGTTAATTGTCCAATAATTAAAATTGCTGCTTCTAATCCTCTAGATGTTTCTTGAATCATATCTTCTTTTTGGGAATTCTCTCCAATAATACCCATTAAATACAAACCACTAAAAATAAAACTAACCATAGTAAACCAGAATTCACTAGTTCTATAACCAGGTTTAACCATTTTATTTCTCCAATATAATTAAATTATTCATATTAGGCTGTTGTTCTTGATGCTATGTAATATGTAACATCATCAAATCTATTTTCTGTTAGATTACTAAAAGTGTCTAAGCCTTGCTCAACTTCTTTACTAGTATCTAAAGTAATGCTTGAACCATTTTTATTAACAAGCACTAGTGAATCACCATTCTTTATTGGATTAGCAGATACTGCTGTTGTAATGTCTGATACGCTCATGAATTTCTCCTAATTAGTTTTTTTCTATTCTATCTTCTAATGCTTCTAATGTTTTACCTAACATAGCAATTTGAACTTTTAATTCATTCATAACCTCAGTATTTCTTTGTAGTGCCATTGAAAATGCTGCTTGGCTTTCTTTATTGCTGGCTAATCTCTCCATGATAAATTGACGATCTTGTAAGTATGGAGAATGTGTTTGTATTAAATTTTCAATTTCACTTTTAGTAACAACATGACGCACTAATGCTGCCCAAAAAGTAATAAGAGTTATTATAATGCCAATACTAGTAGTAGCAACAATTTGCCAAACATGAGCTAAGTTGGTGTCATTCATAATAGACTCCATAAAACCAAAAAGGCCACTGATACTTATGTAATATACACTGTATCAGTGACCTTAATGAAATAATTTTAAAGCTTAAAATCAACCTCCAGTTTTAGCCTTATAATTCACGCTAACTGGAGTACGCGAGCCAAGCTTGTAAAAAAGTCTGCCAGGAACGGCTCTTGTTGGACTTGCTGCATTGTCTACGCCGGATGCTGCTCCAGCAAGCAGTGAGTCTGTTGCTGTTGTTGGATTGGTTGTAAATTTGCCAGTTAATAGATTAAAATATCCAGCTCTCATAGCTGTAGCTTTACGAACTGTACGACGGGACTCAATCTTATGAACACTTCTAATTTGACTAGGAACACCAGCACCACTTAATAGAACATTGCTTGAACCATTGCCAATTACTACAGATAGTCTGGTAGAAATTGGTCTTTGTGTACCATAAGCAAAAACACCAGCACTAATAGCCTTATCGGCTGTTTCTCTATCAACAACGATAGAACCTGTGTTAACCTGTGATGCGCCAAGAATAAGTTTGCCTACTTTAGCTGTTGAACTACCAGCATTGATTGCTATTCCACGATTATTCTTTGTGGAAGTACTAGTTATATCTGAGCCATTAACTTGTTTTGTTGCCATTTTTATCTCCTAGGATAAGAGTGATCTGATCATTAAAATAATACCCCAAAAGTTTTTAAATAGTATTATTTTTGACTAGTAATTCAAGGGATGGGATATGATTGACTCTTAATCCGTATACTCCAGAGAGAGAAACAGTTTCTATCTGTTGTTTTGTCCATATGTTGCCATTGCAAACAACATCTATACCAGATTTGGCCATTAAGTATTTAGCAGCAATAATGTTGTCATTAATATCGTCTAATAAGAATCCAGAAGAAGGCAGCACTCTTTTGATATCAAAGGTTTTTAGTATCTGACAAACCTTGGCCAGTATTTCATGACTAAAGATTCTATATTCTAGAATATATCTAAGTTCAACATTGTGTTCTTTACAAATTTCTAGATTAGCTTTTATATCTTCTCTAAATTTATCATATTTACGATTTACAATAAATTTTGATGGCATACTTATATCAATAACGCTAACGTTATTATTTTTAGCAGCTTGTAGCACCATAGAATTTCTAGTTGCTATATCATTAAGACCCATTGGATAATCTATTACACAAGAAAGCTTAACTTCATTTAATGGTAAATTTTTTATATATGGTAAACTAAAAGAGTGAATAGAAATACATGATGGGCCAAGCTTAATAGCAGTGGCGACATTTTTTTTTACTTCTTCTTCATTTATAGATATGTCATAACAAGCATATTCAGTATACATGTTACCTCTTGGCGTATGTTTTTAGAAAGTCTATATTTGGAAATTTTTTACTACCAAGAATTCCATCAGCAAAGCCATAGTTCACAGCTTCTTCAGCAGTTAGTATCCAATCGCACTTATTTGCTAGTTGTGATACTATGTGTTTTTTGGCCATCATTCTTTTCCAATTTTTCTCTTTATATATGCTACTATTCATACACCGGTCAGTAAAAACATCTACCATCTTATCGCACTCTTTTTCATTCCATTCTATACCAGCAGCAGCAGCTTTGCTATGCTCTGCATCCATACTAAATGATCCATAATGAATCATAACATTTGTATTTGGCATTAATACTCTCACATCGGCAGCTTGCAATAAAACACTGCTAGAAGATTCCGCTTTAGCATAAGCAAGAATAATAACTTTAGCTTTTGATGCTCTAATAGCGTCAAACATACCTAAACAATCTTGCCAATCTCCTCCTGGTAAATGCATATGAACCAAAATTGGTTCTAAAGATAATAAATTCAAGTATCGTAAATTTTTTTCAAACTTAACAGCACTTCTATAATCAACACCACCCTCCTCTTCTGCTTCACATAGATAAGAATGTAAATAAATTTCTCTGTTTTGAATATCTATATTATGATCATGCAAATATGAAATATCATTTTCTTTGTTGAGATTTACCATAAATTATCCTAAGTATTCATATACATTATCGTTAATATTTTTCATTACATTAGAATCTGTAAAAACTTTACCTATTGCAATTCTAAATCTGTATCTAGTGAAAACATCTAGAGCTTCTACTCCATCTGTCTCTTCAATAATTTGAGCTATCTTTCTAGTAATGTTAAAGTTTGTATGACCAACCCAAAAATTAAATATTTTACTACTTGCAGTATTTTCATTTATTGGAATAATACCCATTGGAGTTGCCATTACTTTAACTGAAACGCTCTTTGTTTTTACAAATTTTTTAGGATCCAAGGAATCTGTCTCTTCACCTTTTATTGGATTGTCTTCTTCGTCATAAAATTCTGGTTCAGATTGATCGAGAACGCTCTCGTCATCATCACCAAAAGGATCTACCCATTTCTGCCAGACTATTAGATTTTGCATAGTTTTTCATAAAATTGGTTCAAAACTACAAGATTACCGCTGATTATAGTAAGTCCTCTGAACAAATCAGCAATTAAGGATTAAAAACCGAAGATGGTTTTATTAATGGTTGATTAGATTTGACCTTTTTATTTTTGGCATATTCAATATGTAGTAAGCCCCAAAAAACCAAAATATTTTCCAGAAATAGCTTTTCCTGCTCTGTATCAGCCTCTTTCATAGTTCTTTTAATAAAGTCTATAATTTTATCGGCTAATAGTCCGTCATTAATCCAAACTAATAATTCAGCATACTCTTCTGATAGCTTAGTTAACTTATCAATTGGCATACCAGAAACTTCTGGAATAAAACATGCGATATCAACAGTCTTGTCTGTATTTAATTTAAATGTTACTGCCCCATCACATGTGTTATTATCTTTTTTAGACTTAGACTTATAGTTAATAAAAGTAGATAGTTTAAGAAAAAAACTATTAATCAAATTTGTAATTTTGTTTATCATGGTGAACTTGTATCATAGCTCTTGATTGTTTCGAGTCCCCTTTTGATATTTTGTCTAACTGCTTCCCTGGAAACACCAAAAACAATACCAATTTCAGATAATGTCTTATCTTCAAAATAATACATTTGAATTTGTTGTTTTTGCTTATCGCTTAGTAAATCATTATCTAACAAAGCTTCTATTGATGTCGAAAGATTTTCCCTATATTCAGAATCAATAACAATATCTACTGGAGAAATAGCTTTATGATCCTTGATCGTTGAGTCAAGAAACTTATCATCTTCCATCTCAAAATCTAGACTAGCAAATTTATGCTGTTTATACTTATTTGTCACATACGTTTTTATAGCCCAGATAGCACATTGATTCCTATACGAATAGAGGGTCTTTTGTAGTCCAGTCTTACCTTTACGATTTTCGTCAAATCTCCAATCAGCATACATTAAAGCTGTAGCAATATCAGAAATAGCTTCTTCATTTTTTAGCATTTCAGTAGATAAGCCATTATAAAATTTTGGAGAAAATTTAGATATGGTTTTTTTAGCTAGATTGATATAAAAAGACAGAGGCTCAAATTGTTTTTCCATTTATTTTCCTATTTTCCTTGTTGTTAAAATCCTTACAATCTTTCAGACTTTTTTATTTTTTTCTGTTAGTTTTTTCCATGTCTTTGAATCTGGTCTATCTTTGTCTCCAGTTTTTGCTGGTCTGTAGTTTTTACCCATCTTCTCTTTTTTCTTGCGGATATTTTCCCACAATCCTGGACGATTAGCCGCCTCTGTATTATCGTCAGACTGGTTGACGTACATGACAAAATCATGAATGGTTCGCATGTAATCCTCAGTTATGGCGATTTTACCCTGTAGCCAGCTTTCTGTCAAGTTTTCTGCTATTTGGGGATTGGACAGATTTTCTATTATTTTCTGAGCATGTGACATAATTGCCATGAGGGATCCTACACTCATGTCATAGAAATCTTTCTTATACTCCATCATTTCTTGTTCAATAGATTCAATTTCAGTATCTTCAATCTCTAAAAAATCACCATCTTCAGCTTTGATATTTTTGAACTGATTAAGCTTTTGTTGTATAACTTGTATTTCTAGTAGCTCTTTCATATCTTCTAGTGTTAGTCTTGGACTATCGACCATATCTTCACAAGATTTAGACTGTTGAGTTAGAGCGCTATTAACATCAGACAAAATATTATTTATACGATTCATAATTACACCTGTATACTAAGGAAGTTATCTAGACCCATTTGTTCAATCATTTTTAAGAAGCTTTCATATAAAGCAATACCATCTTCGCTACCTTGCAGAAGAGGAATCATAATATTGGCAGTGATTTCATCTCCAACAGCTCTAGCAGCAACTATTACTGCTTTTTCAGCAGCAGCAGCTTCTCTAACAGAGTCAAGATTGTACCGAATCATAGCCAACATATCGTGTCTTGTCCAAGACGGAGGAGATACTACAAGAGGTTGATAGTCAACATCGAAAAATTCTAGTCTTTTAATATTCTCTAAAGAATGTTCATGCTCTTGCTCCGCATCTGCTTTAATGATTGCTGCCAATTTTTTGTAACCCCATCTATCTAGATGAGCAGCTTGTGCAGTTAGGGATGTTGTTTGTTGCCAGTGAACATTTAGAGATTTCTTAATTAATTCAATAACAGAATCAGAAGAGTATCCTTCAACCTGTTGTGCTATGGTTTGTTGATTTTGATTTGACAACAGGCTTTCAATACTTTTATTTTCTGACATTATTATGCTCCTTGTAAATTTAAATTATAGTAAATCTGATACATTTGGTGAAGACCACATCTTGCAAGACCAGTAATTTGCTTTCCATTTTGGACCTGGATTATCACAGTTATGTCTTGCTCTATAAGATTTTCTACGTTCTGGATCATCTCTTTTGATCTCCATATTTGGATCACCAAAATTGACTTTGACTACATTACCCTTATCATTTTTTACATAAACACTAAATTTTTTAGGACCATCTGGTGTTCTAAAAGGCTTATTGAGTGTGGCTTTTTTATTTGCTTTTTCTTCCTCAGAAAAGCTCATGTCTCCCTGATATAAAAGATCTTGTATTTGAATATCTGGTGTCCACTCATTCCATGTGTCATCATAGGACACTGTTTCAGCCAGTAGGTGGTCATGAACACATTCTGCTAAAGAAGAATCTTCTTTTTTTCTTGTTTCTCCCAAACAGATAGCGATACGTTGTTTTGTGTCAGTATAGTCTTTTTTCATTGTTTCGTCACCCATACAACGAGAAACGAACTTGTTATGATCTTCATCTGGACGAGGTTTAGGTATTGGCATAAATAGATCTCCTTGTTATATTTAATTTATACACCTGGAGATTTTATCGACTGAGCTTTTCCAGGAATACTCTTCAGCTGTCTTTAGGCCGCTTTGATTAGTATTTATTTGATTATTATAGACATATCTCATATATTCTATAATTTGATCTTCTTCTTTTGGCCCAATTTTAGCCCAATTACCCTGACCATAAAACAACTTTCCATCATTAGCTTTTTCTGTTTCTGTAATATCTACTAAATAGCTATTATCTTTATTGCAAAACTCTGTATGGCTAGAGTAGTTAGTTGCTATAACGGGTTTATTCATAGCCATACTTTCTAGTAACTCAAGATTCCACCCTTCTGCTCTAGAGATATATAAACCACAATCACTATTAGCTATTAAATCAGCCACGTTAGCGTGAGTTTTAACTCCTGGTATAACTTTCATATTTGGAAAACTATATAAGCTCTTCCATTGTTCTATTTCTTCTTGTTTTGAATAGTTATTGGTGTTTTCAGCGGCTAGTATCCATAGCTCTACATCTTTTTCTTTTGGAAAAGCTTTCTTAAATAATTTAGGTATAATATCATGAGATTTTCTAACTTCCCATTTACCTATAGTTAGAAATATATACTTGTCATTCTTTATGGTTCTGGGTTTTTGATAATCAAATATTTTTGTATCCACACCTAGAGGGACTACCTCTATTGGAGCTTTGATTCCATTATTGACCATAACTTCTTTAGCCCAATTAGATGTTACAAAAATAACGTCTGGTACTGAAAGGTGTTTCTTTTCTCTCTCATTAAAAGTATCTAGTTCAAAGAAAGGATAAGCATAGTATTTTCCTTTTCCAAAATGATCACCTAGATCAAATTGATGCCAAATTTTAAGATAAGGAGAACTAATATCTATATCTTTGATAGTCGATGTTTTACTTAGAATAATCATCAACTCATCATAATGTTCTTGTGTGCTTACTGATGGTTGTCCAATAGCTAAATAAGTTAGCTGATATTCATTTTGATTTGATAATTCTTTTAAAATATTATATGAAGCAATACCGTAGCCGGTATCATTAATTGGACATGATAAGTTAAGTTTTTTCATTTTTCGTAAGTTTTTGTATGAGTATTGTTGACCATTATAAAAGTTGTTTTTTTGCCAAAGTCTTTCATTCTTGACGCTCCAATATATGTACAAGCACTACGCAATCCTCCAAAAATATCTAATAAAACATCTTGAACAGGCCCCTTATATGGGACGGTTACACATCTTCCTTCACTGGTTCTATAATTAGCAACTCCATTGCTATGTTTTTCCATGGCCTCTTTACTGCTCATTCCATAGAATTTAAGTTTGGTTTTTCTCTTGAGTCCACTTATTCCAGGATCAAATGGTTGCCAAAAGGGTTCCGCTAATCCAACACCAACTCCAGCTTGGTATTCATATTCCCAATCTCCTTCGCACTCTTCACATCCGGCAAAGAAATTACCACACATGACAAAATCGGAATTGCTCCCAAACGCTTTACAAATATCTCCCACATGCTTACATCCACCATCTCCGCAAATATGTCCTCCAAGACCATGAGCAGCATCAGAACACTCCAAACAAGCTGATATCTGTGCATATCCTACACCAGTTTTTAATCTGGTAGTACAAACAGACCCTGGACCTATACCTACCTTAACTATGTCTACTTTTCCATGAAGAATTAGTTCTTCTACCATTTCTGGAGTAACAACATTTCCTGCCATAATAACAATTTCTTCATATAGCTTGCGTATATGAGATACCGTTTTTACAAATTTTTCACTATATCCATTAGCAACATCCACACAAATGTTTGGTAATGCATATCCTCTAGTTTTTATACCATTGAATACATATGTAAGTTTTTCAATATCAGAAGTAGATGTTCCTGTGGAATAGAATGTCAATTCTTTATGATTGTTAATGCTACTACAATAATATTCAATTAATTGATCTGGTTTATAGTGCTTGTGTAATGCTACCATTGCCTGTTGTTCACACACAGCATTAGCCATACTGAAAGTACCAGTTGTGTCCATATTTGCCACAATAACTGGTATAGCAGAAAACTTTCTCAGTGAGTGCTTAAAATGAAAGTCTCTGACTAGGCATACTTCTGATCTACTAGACAAAGTAGATCTTTTAGGCCTGATCAACACATCATCAAAATCGAGTTTAATTTCGTTGATTATTTTTTGCATTATTCCAACTCTACTTTTTTCTTATTAAGGAAATACATTGGTCCATATGAAATATAAATTTCTTGATCTTTTTCTATATCTTTAATAGCAACAATATCTGCTATTAGATTAGAGTAGTCAAATGTTATAATTGCGTTTGCATTATCTTGATGATTATAAACCATACCATAGCCTAATACCATATATAAGTCATGACCATGATTATTACATGAATCACACGGTTTGCATGGACGAGCATAAACATAGTCTAATAATTTTAGATCACAATGATATTTTGATGGAAAATCTAATTTTATAATTGGGCATCTCTCTATTAGATCATTTTCAGATATATTATCAGTAGAAAAAACTCCTCTTCCATGAATAGGAGAATCATTAACTATAATTTTGCGGTATTTTTGAAAAATATTCATTTCATTATTTCTTTTAAAAATGGATCAATATCATAACAAATAAGATCTTTTGTCCAGCCCGTTTCGCTTAAGCAAATTTTTTCTACCGTTAAAAATCCTTTACCGTAATACTTTTTAAGTATATGGATAATCGCAGACCTATGATCTGGTTTATCTATGATGGACTTAATTTGTCCAGATTGGACATAGTATTTGGGCATAGTGTTTGGCTCATACTGAAAAGAAATACCATCTATTATAGGTGTTTATATTTTCTGCCGTATCTATATGGTTTAGGTGTGATCTGATTTCTTCCCATGTTGAAAAAATCATTTGATGAGGTATTGTACCGAACAGCCAATCTGGAGTTTGAATTTTGCCCTGAACCATATGCACTATAATAGGTTTTTTCTGTCTATTTGCCCAAAAAATTTCTTCTAGTGTTCCACAAGGATGAGTATTAAGATCTAGATTCACGATCATAAAGTCACTAATATCAACAAGTCTTAAGTCAACAGATCTGATAGTCTTCATCATAGATGAAAGCTCATCATATCTTTCCTGTTGTTTTAGTTTAGTTTTAATCGTATGAGTGTCACGATCTTCAAGTCCAATATTTGTTGGCTTAGTAATTGGATTAAAAACCTCTATTCCCATCTGATCTAAAAATGGAGTTATATTATCTCTCCATGTTGCCCCTCTGTCTGGAACTCTATCCATAGCCCCAGCAAGATATACTCTTTGATTTTTCAGTCTATGCATTTTATTGATAAGTTAATTTACTTTTTTTAATACCAGATACCAGGAATAAACGTTGTCTGTTTCTTGTTCAAATATCTTTTCCCATTGTCCTGTTTGTTCCAAAACAAGTTTAAATGTATGTAAGGAAAAGTCTGGTTCTTTGTGAGCTTCGTTTATTCCTTGACCAGTTCTAGCGCAGTGACTCAAGAATTTCTGTTGATCTGGACAATTTATCACCAATAAACCACCATCAATTAGGGTTCGTCTCCATTCAATCAGAATATCCTTTAATTCATGATAGTAAAAGTCTTCAAGTAAATGAGAGGAATAAATGTAGTCTAATGCATTATCGCATATAAAACTAAGATTTTTACAATCTCCTCTTAAAATTTGTCTATGGTATTCCCAAGGATCACCGTATGGTTTATCTTTATCAAATGTGATAGCTGAATTCACTATAGCAGACCCGCCGAATCCCATATCAATACCAATTCCATTACAAAATTTAGATAATACATTTCTAGCTTTTTGAGTTTCGCTATCTTCACTCTTTCTGCTCATCTAGATATTCCTTTTTAATTATTAGAGAAAAGAAAATCAAATAATCCCTTTGATGATTTGACTCCTTTAATTTTTCCTTCTTTGAATTCTCTCATTTCCTTAAGAGCCGAAATGAATCCAGCAAATGCACCAACTAAAAATATACAACCCAGAATAAAATCCATGACTGCATCTCCAAAGTAACTAAAATCGAAACCCCAATTGATGTATTATAGGTCTTGGAGTGTCTGTGGTCAAATCTCTTTTTTTAGATACCCAGTAGTGTCAATACAGCATCAGAAATTTCTTTTGGCGGTATTTTACTAATTAGTCCAAGTTCATCATCGTTGCTAAATATGGGTTTGACTGTTGTATATTTGTATGCATCAAATAAAATAGTGTCTTTTGGATCAGAAAAATATGGACCGGTATTTGCATTATAGCGAGGATATATTGCTACTATCTTCTTTTTAAAATGAGAAGCAAGATGAACAGGCATACTATCAAAACCAAGATGTAGCGAACTATTTTTAATTAAATAAGCCAAGCTATTGTAGGATGTTTTTCCTAGATATTCAGTATTTATATCGTATCTATAATCATCAACACCACCAATTTGTATAATATCATAATCAAATTTATCGTTTTTTTGCAAATTTGATATTACATTATTCCAATGGAGATATTGTCTAGATGTTCCTTTTGGATTATAAGAATGTAAAGTGATATATTTATTTTTAGGAAGATCTATTATTTCTTCTTCTATAAAACACTCATCAATAAAGCAACCACAAGTTAGTGCATAGGATTCAACTAGATGCATGTTTTTCTCTCTTTAGTGGAAGTAAAATTTTTGTTTTACCATTATTTAAATAGTTTGTATATAGTTGAGTATAACCAGATAGGAATATAGAAATATCAAAAAGACCAGACCAACTACCTGTTCCTTCCATTAATATCTGATTGCTCATAGGTATGCTATATTCAATAACTTTATAGATATATGGATTATTTTTTAGAATATCAAAAAATGTTTCTTGACAAGCAAAATACATATCATGTGTTGGATATGCTTCTTTTAAAGAAGCAAATAGAGAGGTAGCTAGTAGTATATCTCCTGCGCTCTCTGGTAATATTAAAAGTAATCTAGGAGAACCAGTATCGTCTAATTGTTCTGATATTAGATCAAGCTGTGCTTTGGTTATTGGATTCATATATTATAAATGATGATGATATATTGGGTAATTTGGGGAAAAATAATACTTTTTTAGAAAATTCAGATCCGACTATTTTTTTGTCTTTATAGTCATCTCCTATAACCATTGTGTCAATATCGTTATTTTTAATCAATTCTTTCAATTCCTCCTCTGTATCAAATATAAATACCTTATCTATAAACTTAATAGATTGTAAAGTAATTTTTCTATATTCTTGACAGTTTATCGGTCGATTATTTCCTTTTAATTGCTTGACTCTTTTATCGCTATCTATGCCAACTATCAGACAGTCTCCTAGAGATTTAGCTTTTTCAAATAGTTTAATATGTCCAATATGAATTACATCATAGCATCCATTGGTCCAGATATTTGTCATGGAGTACATACTCCGAAATGAGACACAACTTTACCAGCACAAATATTAGCATAATTAATACTATCTGAAATTTTTCTAGTTTCTAAATATTTAATAACAAGAGCTGCAAGAAAAGTGTCTCCTGCTCCGCATACGTCTCTAATATCTATTTTTTGTGTTTCATATAATGTTTCTTTATTCTTCTCTATATGTACCGCTCCGTGCTCTCCTTTGGTAACGATAATATCACACAATAATTTTGTTTTATTTATATCTTCTATATTATCATGAAACTCTTTGGAATTAATTTTAAGAAAATTGAAACCACTGACGAAATCTGATATTTTTTTCTTAGTGTCAATAAAACTAATGCAGTGCTTGTCTATTCTTTTGAGAATATTAGATATGTCTATTTCTGTTAAGAATCCTTTACAATAATCAGAGAATACAATTGCATCATATCCTGAATAGTCGTGTTTATCTATTTCTATTCTAGAGCAAGAATCCTTGATGTCGTGTCGAAAAACAATAGCATTGTATCTTTTATCTACAAACCTTCTTTTAATAATAGAAGAATCTAAGTTTGTAATAATATCTACTTTAATATCTGATTTTAAAGACAAAATATTTGTTAGTACATTACCAGCCATACCTAAATTAGACTTAATTTCATTATTACTTTTAAAACACATAGCCGGTGCTTCTGGACATATTCTATCACAATATCCAAAAACATATTCATCTACGCATGACTCTCCAACTACTAAAATTTTCATTATTATAGTCCTACTCTTTTGGTTCTGCTATAATCCAACAATGTCCAGGGTGTGCATCACTAGAAGGATGTTTGATTTTTAAGCTTTTCTTATTTAATCTAATTAATTGTTTTTCTACTTCTTCATATGTGTCATGGCATTCTATTAAAAATGTTGTTTTTTGCCATTTGTTTATATCTTGACATCCTTGTAATGCTAAAACTTCTGCTCCTTCTATATCAATTTTAACAAAATCAGCACCATCTGTCATTATGTCGTCCATAGACATGCATTCTATTTTTTGTTCTTCTATATATGGAAGATCTCCATTTAATTGATCTACAATAGGATGTTTTTTTAGTAGTGAGTTTTGACCAGATTCTTGTCTTTTAAAAAGGGTTTTTGTTTCGGTGACTTCTGCTACTGCAAGACTTAGTATCATTAAATTAGGTCTGGATATTATCTTAGAGTAAGCTCGATAATCAGGTTCTATTGCGATAACTCTATTAAATATAGGACACAAAGCATCACACCAACTTCCAACATTTGCTCCAATATCTAAAGCAATATTCCTGTTCTTTATTTTTTCTATTGTTTTTACTGTTGGATCTATAAGCCAATATTCTGGATGCATTACGTTACCTTTTCAAAGAAAGTTTCAGAATTAATTGCTTTATCATCTATGTAATAGTCATACTTAGGCTTGCCAACGATTAATTGATGTCTTAAACAACCCCACATATCTAGTTGGGCAGATGTGAAGTCTTGCCAATCAATTCCGCTATTGCCTCCGCGAGCAGTCCAATAAATGATATCATGACCAGCTTTATATAGGGCATTTATTTTTTCTATTCTTGATTTGATTGGTTGACTATTATGGTAGTCGCTTTCATTGGTTTGACAAATTGTATTATCTATATCTATAAAATATATCATATGCTTTCTATTATTCTATATGAATCATTGTCATCATGATGTGTGGATATCTCTATAAAATCGCATGGATATCCAGTATTGCTTGTAAATCTATGGGCAGTATATGGGTCTATAGTAAAGCTTTCTCCTTGTCTGAGAACAAGAATTTCTACTAATCCAAGATCCCATATGTCCTTATTAAGATTGACTGAATACTGTAAAGACAGCTCTCCTTTGGTAACATAAAAGGTTTCTTTTTTATTCTTATGATAGTGAACAGAACAATATTTTTGTGGTAAGACATGTAAATGTTTTCCGCAATATAGATTATTGTTTTCAATCCAAACTTCATAACCCCATTTTTTATTAACTATAATATGATTATTCTTCATTAAGAGACTCGTAAAAAGGTTTGTTGAAATATTTAGAATATTCTTGATCATTTTCTATGGGCCATGGATTATTTTTTGGATTCCATCTCTCATATGATGCTTTAAATTTTTTATGATATTCTTTGGTTAATGAAAGATGTCTATGAAATTGGTATGCTGGACTTGAATGAAACCACTGAACCATAGAAGATCTGTCAAAATTTGATCCTGAGAATCCATGAAAAGAATTGGGGCAAACTTCAAAAATGAATATGCTATTATTTTCTGGTGGAACTTCTTTTATAAAGGTATCAAAATTCCAGCCACTATAAATACTAGTCCCTCCTTTATCTGATGGCTCCCAATGGTCTTTATTGTTGAGATAGAAAAGAAGAGCAACACTTCTTATCATTTTCTGTGTATTGGGCTGATAGTCTATTGAATCATCAGAATAATAAACTTCTCCTGTTAACTTAATATTTTCATCATGAGCAGGAGAGTTGCAAACAATATTAAGATCTCTATGAACAAAGCCTGGTTTAGCCGGAGCTTTATGCCAATGAGCACTTAATGCTGTGTGTTGATTTAATTCGATATTAAAAGTATCAGCAGAAAACTGCCTCCAAGAGGGATCAATAAAGAACTCATATCCATTAACACAATCTTCTGGTCTCATGCCATAAATATATCCTGCGTAATCATGTACTGCTCCTGGCTGATCTTTATATGGCGTAGTTCTATTAATATACGCCATAAAATTATCACATAGACTTTGATAAATTTCTGCATTAAAAACATTAGTAAGTCTTATATGATTGAAAGGATCTGTATAATATTCAATATTGATATGTTCATTTATGTATGGATGACTCTTGAGGGAATCTAATATTGATTTTTCAGTATTTAATATATACATATGTTCATCCTATGTTATAGTAAGATATTCTTTCTGATTGTTCTTCATATAAAAGCTCTATTATCTTTTCTGTAACCCTCCTTACAAAAACACACCCATTTGTATCAGAGACTTTTGTTCCTGTCTGTCTCCAATAATATTGGTCTCCTATTTTCTCAAACCTATAGGTATAGTCATGATCTCCATATACAGCGCATGGTCTAACTAATGCAATATTATTTATGGAGTGATCTGCATGTATAAGATTTTCAATTTGTTTCTTATTATAGCAGTATCTCCAATATGAATTACTATAGTCATTAGAATCAATAAGATTAGTATCAAATACGCTTTGTGTAGAAATCAAGATATATTTTTTGTATCTTATGTTCTTTAGTGAGCTTATTAGATGATCAACAGTATAGCAAGAAAAATCGACTACTATGTCAAATTGTTCTTGGTTTAGAGTAATATATGATTCTATTTGATCTCTATCTATTTTTAGTTTTTTAAGATCATGAAATAGAGAAGGATTAGTTACTCCTCTGTTAGCTAGTGTTATAGTAAACGAGCTATTATTTGAGCATAATGTTTCAACAAAATCTCTACCAAGCATTTGAGTTCCACCCAATACGAGAATTTTTTTATTGTCCATGATGAAACACTAGAAGTATCAGTTCTTAGGATTATAAATAAATACGTTATACTTGCCCCAAATATCTTCTATTAAATCGCTAATAAAGTTCCAGTTTCCACCAGCTAATCCACTCCCGAATTTTGGTGCGTGTATTTCGATATTCTCGTTCTTTTTAAGAAATCCAGTATTACTATGAATGTATTGGCTTACCTGAATCATACTTCTAACTAAACCAGCATAATTTAGTGGTCTTTGATTATTTGGGTTTTTCACTCCATTTTGGGCAATCATATTTACAAAATATAGTTTGTGCTTATATTTGGGTTGTTCGTAAACCTTAATAATTTGCGAGTGACCAAGATTATTTTTTAAAAAACTTTTTCCTAATATGTGGTAATTAGCTTTTACTTCTGGATATAATTGAGCTACTTGACCAGCAAAACCAGCATCGAATAAATCAATGTTGTTACAAACATGAGGAATAAATACAGTCGCTCCCATGTTGTCTGTAGTAACTCTTTTTTTGGCAATATCAAATATATCACCATTATTTACTAAATTATATTTTTTATTGTTTTGTTGAATCTTAGTTGGCATTTTTTATCCTTTATATTTTAGACCATTTGCCTACTGGACATTCTTGATCAGCCCATGCTAGTTTATTTAAAAAGACCCGCTTTTTACTAAGAGAACATCCGCAAACCATACATTCAGATCTGATTTTATCAAACTTATCACAATCTATACATATAGAGTATCTCTCATTAATTTGAGATTGCGTGGACTTTGGAAATCCAGCGTAAACATGAAATAACAGAGACTTAAAAAAGGTCTTTAGCTTGATTAGGAACATCCGATTTGTCTTCTTTTATGGGCATGAAATTATTTTCGCTATCCATAATATATAAGCTCAAAACGAACACATGGCAATCTGACTTAAACCATCTTGAATTACCATTAGCTATATCTATTGCAAGTCTGTCTCCGCTCTTCTTATAGTCAGATGTTAAGAGAAATCTTTTGTTTTCGATTTCAAAACAATCTCCACTATTTATTTCTTCTATAAATTTTTCCATAATTACCTATTATAGTGCCTTTCCCATTCCTCCCAATCATCCTCTTCAAGCTCTTGTTTTTTCTTCTGGAGTTCTTTTTTTAGAGAATGGGAAACGGTGGGTTCATTCTTGTGTCCCTTGAATGTATTCCTTTCCTGGAATTTTTTTCTTCTAATTTCCTTATTGTCAAAATCGTCTTCTGGTTGCTGCCTTTTCATTGAATTTACATAAATATCTTAAGTGTTATAGAAATGACCGAATCGACACAATCTATGTATACACTTTTTTTGGCTTTTTGTCAAGTTTCTTTTCTCAAAAGTTCGTTGGGTTGACGGTAAGAGATGAGGTAGTTAATATTATGCAGGTCCGGCAATAATATCTCTTTATACACTCTTAACTCTAATGATAAACACTACTCTAGTAACGGGCATATGGGATCTCGGTAGGTCTGAGGCTAAAGAGGGTTGGGGTAGAAGCTTTGAGCATTATATCTCTAACTTCAAGAACCTCCTTGCTGCTAAAGATATTCCTATGTGTATTTTTATCGACCCATCAATAGAACATATCGTATGGGAAATAAGAGATAGAGAGAATACTAGCGTTGTTTATCACCCAAAAGACCAGTTTGGTGGTTCGTTTTTTCCATTCTATGACAAAATTCAGGAAATAAGGAATAAGCCAGAATGGTATAATCAGGCAGGATGGCTTAGAGATAGCACTCAAGGATCAATGGAATGGTATAATCCTATGGTCATGAGTAAGATGTTTCTTTTGCATAATGCAAAAATATTTAATTTTTTTAACACAGACTATTTGTTCTGGATAGATGGAGGGATAACCAATACTGTCCATCCCGGATATTTTACTCATGACAAAGTAATACCAAAAATAGAAAAAATAGTTAAAAAATTCTTATTTATTTGCTATCCATATGAAACAAATAGCGAAATACATGGTTTTAGTATAGATGGAATGAATAAATTCGCTAATTCTGAAAATGTGAATAGGGTTGCTAGAGGAGGTTTCTTTGGAGGTCATAAGGATACGATATCTTCAGCGAATGAGCTATACTATTCACTATTAAAAGATACTCTTAATTCTGACTTAATGGGAACAGAAGAGAGTATCTTTACTCTAATGACATATCTACAACCAGACGTTTATGAATATGAAGAAATAGAAGGAAATGGACTTATAAATACGTTCTTTGAGAATGTAAAAAATGACACAACAAAGCTTTCACAAAAAACATCTAATAGATTAAAACCATCTAGTAATGATACGGTATTGTATATAAACGCTTTTAATTCACCAGAACAATTACAGATGGTTCTAGACTCTTTTGAACAATATGATCAGAACTTTTTGAATAAAACAGATAAGTATTTGATTAATAATACAAATAAAGAAGAGCTATTCCCTAAATATGATTTAATATCCTCTAAATATGGATTTAAAGAAATAAGAAAAGGTAATATAGGTGTTTGTGGAGGTCGTCAATTATCAGCAGAACATTTCGCAGAGCTTGGATCAAAATACATGATGTTTTTTGAAGATGATATGCTTATAGATCTAGATAAAATAAATAGGTGTTCTTTCGGCTTTTCTAAATACGTGAACGATCTTTTTAATAACTTAATTAGAATAATGGATCTTGAGGAATATGATTTTCTAAAATTTAGTTTTAGTGAATTTTATGGTCACAATGGAGATCAATGGAGTTGGCATAATGTTCCAATGGAAAATAAAATTAAATACTTTGGTGATATAAATAAAAAACCTCTCACAAAATTTAAAAATATAAAAACGATGAATCAGGTTCCTTATGCAGAAGGAGAGATTTACTACTCTAACTGGCCGCATATAATAGATCAAGAGGGAAATAAGAAGTTATTTCTAGACACTAAATGGGCTCACCCGTATGAACAAACATGGATGAGTCATATTTACAATCTTACAGTAGAGAATAAAGTTAATGCAGCAATCCTTTTATCTAGTCCCATAACACATAATAGAGTACATTTTTATGAAGCTCACGAAAGAAAAGAAAATTGATAACACAATTTTTATTCAAATAGCATCTTACAGAGACCCCCAATTACTTCCTACTTTGAAAGATATGCTTGATAAAGCTAAATATCCAGAGAATCTTAGAATTGGAATATCTTGGCAGCATAATCAAGAAGATGAATGGGACACTCTTGAAGAATTTAAAGAAGATCCTAGATTTAGAATAAAAGACATAGATCATAAAGAATCTCAGGGTGTTTGCTGGGCGAGGAATATGGTACAAAGTCTATATAAAGACGAAAAATATACTCTCCAATTAGATAGCCATCATAGATTTGTACAAGATTGGGATCAAACTTTAATTGATATGCTTATTGATCTACAGAAATCTGGTAGTCCCAAACCACTACTAACATCTTATATTCCTAGCTTTGATCCTGACAATGACCCAGAAGCTAGAATTCAAGAACCATGGAAAATGAACTTTGATAGGTTTATTCCAGAGGGCGCCGTCTTTTTCCTTCCTGCGTCATTTGATGAGTCAGAAGATAAGACCAAACCATTACCAGGAAGATTTTATAGTGCTCACTTTGCATTTACTGTTGGTGAATTCTGTAAAGAAGTTCCACATGATCCTAATTATTATTTTCATGGAGAAGAAATTAGTATTGCTGTTAGAGCATTTACTCATGGATATGATATTTATCATCCCCATAAAGTTGTTTGCTGGCATGAATATACAAGAAAAGGAAGATCAAAACAATGGGATGATGATCCAGTATGGGGTCAAAGGAATTCTGATTGCCATCTAAGAAATCGTAAGCTATTTGAAATGGATGGAGAGAAGAGAGATATAGATTTTGGTCCATATGGATTTGGTACAGTAAGAACTCTTAGAGATTATGAGAAGTATGCCGGAATGAGTTTTGGTAAAAGAGCTATTCAGCGTCAGGTTTTAGATCACAAAGCTCCACCAGACGTATTGCAAAATGCGAGTGATGAAGAATTTGACAGTTCGTTATTAAAAATTTTTAAACACTGTATTGACGTTGGTTATGATAAAGTACCAGAAGACGATTATGATTTTTGGGTTGTTGCTTTCCATGACGATAAAGACAATACTATTTTCAGGAAAGACGCCGATTCCGCCGAAATTAATACCATGAAAAATGATCCAGATGGTTATTGCAAAGTATGGAGAGAATTTTCAACAGACATTAGACCTAAATACTGGGTTGTTTGGCCCCACAGTTTCTCTAAGGGATGGTGCGAAAGGATGACAGGAGATCTATGATAAAAGACATTATCAATAATTTGACAAACGATGAACTGGACAGACTAGACATGAGCGATTTTATCTATATAGATAGTCCAGAATACCAATCATATTATGTTGGTAACTCCTCTAAAGAACACTATAGACTATTACGATATCTATCAAATCAGGTATCTGATTCTGTTTTGATTGACATAGGAACACTAAAAGGCTCTTCTGCTTTAGCCTTATCTCAAAATAAAACAAATACGGTATATTCATTTAATGTTCATAATGAATTACAATTAAATCAATTACCTAATAATATTAATTTTATTATAGGCCATATTATGGATGAACAATATAAAAATTTAGTTTTTTCATCTAAAATTATACTACTTGATACATTTCATGACGGGACATTTGAAAAACAATTCTTAGATTATCTATTAAGCATAGACTACGAAGGATGTTTAATACTAGATGATATTTATCTAAATCCATCAATGGAAAAATTTTGGAATGAAATATCTTTAGATAAAAAAGACATAAGCAATATTGGCCATTGGAGTGGAACTGGTTGTGTTTATTTTTAAGCTATCCCCACTTTGCAGATATTCTTCCATCCCAATTCAAATAAATTGGACCCAAATGATCAACATCAGTTGAAGGAAGACATTTCTGACATTTAAATCTACCAGAAAATTCGCAGTCATAATATGAGCTATTCCTGAATTCAAATAAAAACCCATTCTGATTTTTAATATAGTCGATAATTTTATTAACATGAAATAGTTGAAAATATCCTATATGCTGACATCCACCAATAGTATGATTTCCAGCAGCATAATCACTCTTAGTATTGTATATTCTTCTACCACAATTGTATAAGCAATCTGGATCTTTCTCCATATCATTTATTTCTTGAATAGTCTGCCTAACTACTATATCAGAATCTAATAATAAAATCCACTCAGCTTCATCTATGTTCAATTTTCCACTTTTAACAAAAAACTCATTAATAGCAGCTCCTTTATTAAATGGACAGCCCCCTTTATAAAAAACGTCTGTGATATAACAGTTAATCTGATTATCTCTACAATAATCTTGAGTTTTAGTGTCTTTACTATCTGTTATTATCCAGTAGTTAAGCCCATTAAATGCTTCTTTGTTTCTTGGGTATGTATCTTCCAAAAAATCTAAATAATTTATACAAACAGAGACTATTGTTAAGTTCATAAGTAGCTCTATTAAAAGATAAAATTTAATATGATATTTTAATATTACACCATAAGATAAACAGTTGCGTTATATTCTATAGGCCTTATCATATGATAGAATTTCCCAGGAATACAGATAAATGAAATACATCATAAGACATCAATTTAGAGATATTTCGGCTTATGGTTACAAATATTATGTGACCAATTTTTTCCAAAAACTTTACGACACACTCATACAAGAGTATCCTCAACACTCTTTTGAAATAGTCAATGATGAGTCTTATGAAAATCGTGGCTATGGAAGTATTTATAGCTGTATGAATTTCTCAATTGTTAATCCTGAAAACGAAAACTATATAGTATTATCTTTTTTTGATAATTGGAAATACCACTTCATGCAACACATAGGGTGGAAACCAACCAAAATGAAAAAATTTTTCTATGCTGGAGGTTTTGATTTTTGGGACTATTTCAGTTATAAAACTACTGGTTCTTATAATCTTGATTTGTCTTTTCCAGAAGACATAAGAAATATTTATCAGCCATTATTTTATTCTCCATACTATGACTGCTGTTATGATCAAATGGAGGAGATGTATAATTCGCGCAAGAACAAAGAACTTATTAATAAACTTTTTTTTCGTGGATATATGTGGGACTTTAGATTACAGATGACTGAAGAATTATCTAAAATAGAAGACATTCTTATTATTGATAAAAATCAGAATGATCAAAATCTAGACTATAGTATTTATCTAAATGAAATGTCTGACTACTCAGCTTGTTTAAGTTTACCAGGAGGGACAGAGGTTTGTAATAGAGATATTGAGTGTTTCGGTGTTGGCGTTCCAGTTATTAGACCATTCCTACAAGTCCACTATGATGATCCATTAATATCAAATTATCATTACATTAACTGCTATCATTCTTGTGATTATTCTGACTGTGGTTATCCAAAATATATATCAACAAATGATTTTCAACAAAACTTACTCTATACGTGGAATAAAATTAAAAAAAATCAAGAGTACTTAGACTTTGTTTCTGAAAATGCAAGGAATTGGTTTGTTAAAAACTGTTCAGCGGATAGTAACGTCCAATATGTACTTAAACATTTAAATCTAGAAAGTCTCAACGATGACTAAAGTAAATCTAAGAGAAGAACTATCCTGCTCATGTAACAATTGTTTTAATGACAATTATTTTATAAATAGTTTGTCGCAAGAATATATAGCCCATTTATCTTATAAGGGACTCGGAACAGAACAAAACCCAAATATTATCTACCCATTCAACGAACTCATCGCTTCTGTTAAACCCAGTAGAATTATAGAAATAGGAACATTTGCTGGTGGATTGACTTTAATATTAAGAACTATTTTAGACAACAATAATTTAGAACACTCAAATATAACAACTTATGATGTTCACGATCCAACATACCTATTGCCTATTATAGAAGATATTCCAAATGTTATTGCAAAAACTAAAAACTTATTTTCTTCTAATTATTCAAATTTTAATGATGAAGAATCAAAGTCAGAAATTGTAGACCTAATAAAAAGTTCTGGAACTACACTTTTACTTTGTGATGGTGGATGTAAAAAATGCGAATTTAATCTCTTATCGGATTATCTCAAACCAAATGATATTATTATGGCCCATGACTATGCTCCAAACCAAGAGTATTTCGAGAATACTATGAAAGGTAAAATTTGGAACTGGCTTGAGATATCAGATTCTGATATCATTGATTGTTGTGTCAGAAACGGTCTAGAGTCTTTCATGGCTCAAGACTTTTTAAATGTAGCTTGGTTATGTAAAAGGAAAACGACATGAAGAAAATTGGATATTTTTTGGGCGTGATTTGTATAATGACTACACCCATTTGTTTGGCCCAATCCCCTCTCGCCCTCAATCTGCACAATTTGATAAATAGCGTTGAAGTAGCTGGCACTAATCCCTTGGGGGATTCAAGTAGAGTACATGAGGAAAACCTTAAAATGGCACAAGAAAAAATTGCTACTTTCTACGGTGATTCCTATGACTATAATTACCGAAATCAAAAGATGTCTCAAATGAGCAATAGTAGTAATCCATACCAATATAATTCTCAAGAAACACAAAAGACTGCGACTATCCCATTTTTTGAATTGAGGAGAATGAATGGATATTACAGAGACATGGAAACATGGAGAAGAGAAGAAAGAACAAGACTAAGGAGAGAAGGAAGGTATGATTCTGATGAGATAGATAGAGTCTATAGGATAAGATGAACTAATCACATTTAATGTTTTCTTTGATCCACTCCCTAAAAAGGCTTACCCTAGTATGGCAACTTTCATCTCCATATGTAGAGTTTGGCTTTCCATCATAACCCATTACTGATGAATGAATACCAGCTAGTTTACCTTCTATAAAAAGACCTCCTCCACTATCTCCGCTGCCAATTAAGTATTCTAATTCTGTCTTTTTTTCATTATTCCTAGATGGAGAGCAGACTACTATCTTTCTTTCTATTCTATCTATAAAATTAGATCCAGCCCTTCTGTGATCATCGGACTTATCTACTCCACTATTGAATGTACCAGTAAGTCCCCATCCAGCCATTGAGCAAATTTTGCCAACCTCATCACTGTTTTCATATATCTTTGGATAATGATCTAAGATAATTGCTTTCTCTACATGACCCAAAGCTATATCATTATAGCCAAATATGTTTGTATCATATTCATGATGAATGATAATTTTATCTATATCGTATTTTTTATTGTCAAATTTTACACTCCAACTATTGCAATTCTCTACAACATGAGCAGCAGTTAGTATCCAATGAGGATCAATAACAACAGCAGACCCACAAGACATCCCTTTGTCATCAAAACAGCACAATTTGACCACGCTATGAAATTTTGATCCATATTCTAAATACTTAGAGTCTGGCGTATTTGGATCAATAGTTCCAGCAAATAAAGGGATAGAAAAAAATACACAAAATATTAATAAGCAAATTTTTTTAATCATTATACTACCTCACGATAAATCTTTCCACTTATGGAACTTACTAGGGTCTAACAATCCATTTCCAGAATAAGATTTATCTACATGATTTGTATTTAGTAAATTTATTGTATAATGTCTCAATACATCTATATAGTCTTGAGAGGTTTTTAGTTTCAAATTTAATTTATGTTTTTTCGCATAAGAAAGAAGCAATGAGGCACACCCAACAGCAAATGGATTAGCCATACTTGTACCACTCATTAATGCGTATCTATTATTTGGTATGGTACTTAAGATATTTTGTCCTGGAGCTAAAAAATCCAACTCAATACCTTTGCATGTAAAGTACGCTCTATTTAATCCTTCGTCCACCGCTCCTATACTTACGGTTTGTTCATATTTAGCAGGATAGTATATGTCTGATTTTTCACCACCATTACCAGCAGCACAGAAAGGAACTACTCCTTTATTAAGAGCATAATTTATTGCTCTTTCTAGATCTGGTGATTCGCGTGGAGAACCCAAAGACATACATATTAGATCAGCACCATGATCAGCGGCCCATACGATAGCCTCTGAGACTATTATATTAGTACCCCTCCCGTCTGCCCCAAAAACTTTAATGGGCATGATTTTTGTGCCAGGAGCGACTCCGACTACCCCTATGTTATTATTCTTTGCACAAATAGTTCCAGCAACATGAGTACCATGACTATTGTCATCATATGGATCTTTAGACTTATCTACTAAGTTAATGCCTGTTGTAAAGTTTGACTTAAGATCTTCATGATCTAAATCACAACCGCTATCTATAACAGCAACAGTTACCCCAGTTCCATCAGATTCAGTCCATGTATCATCTACTTTAAATTTACTTAAAGACCATGGAATATTTTGCCCAGCTTCAAAATCTCCACATATTTCTTCTTTTGTATATGGAAATAAACCGCAATCATTCTTAAGACGTTTTTTGGCCATAATAAGCTCCTTTTTCTGACCAGTATAGAATACACCCTCACAAGATAATTACTTGCTTTGTTTATTTTTTAGGTTTGTTTTTTACTTTATTTAGATAAGTAAATGAGTCACTTACCACATCTATATTCCAACTCTTAAAATCCATTAAATGTCCAAATAGAATGTGGCACGGATCGGCACATAAGGTTACAAGATTTGATGGATCTAATTCTAGATCTGGGAATAAATGTACCGGTTTTATATGATGGACTTCTAGCTTTTTTTCTCTACCACAAGCAATACAAAAACTATTTACTTTAAGGTGTTCTTTTCTGACTGTTTGCCATCTTGGTGATCTTACTGCATATCTGAGTTTATTCAGAAAGCTAAACATCATAATACCTTAGCTGCAATCAAACATCCTTTAGCTACAGCATGTAAAGGATCAGTAGCATGTTTAACCTCTTTAACTACTAAAGGAAAATTATTCTCTTGAAGTTTACTTGCAAATAATTCTATATATCCTTGAGCCTGAGAGGTTCCACCAGCTACAACTACTGTTAATGGGTCTTTGAACTTAGGTAAGAGTTTATGGCCGGTCAGTGCTGCACTTAGTTGTTTTGTTGTGTAGTCAATAAGTCTTTCATAATAAGCAGACACAGCACCTAATATGGGATTATCATGAGGTTCACCAATTACAAAACCACCATTCTCTTTTTCTGCTTGAACAACACTATCAGACTCCCCTGTTGCAACAGCACTCATCCGATCAATCCAGTCTCCACTCTTAGTGGTACTAAATAATACAGTAGGTTCACCATTTAGCATCACGCAAACATTTGTCATACCAGCACCACAACTTATTGCTATTCCAGTATAATCTGTTTCCTCTAATTCTGCATAGCATAAAGCTTCAGCTTCATTAATAGCTCTAGCAGCATATCCACATTCACCCAAAATTGTCTTGACTACATCTTCATGGTAGCCAACATCAAAATCCTCATCTTCTTGATCTACTGGTTGTGCGGGGATACAGAACACTAGCTTTTCATCTGGCTCAGATGCTTTGCCCACGACTTCTTTTAAAATAAAAGCCAATACTCTCTTTGCGTCTTTTTCTTTAGCAGACACAACACCCTTATGCATTGGTCTTTTAGCTGTATCATTTCTTTCAATTGCTTTTTCTATAGCATCTTTTCCTAATAGAATAAATGCTCCATCACTATCTTTTATAAAAACTTTGCCAGCGAGTCCTTTTTCAATCATTTTTGTGGCTACTGGAGTTGTTGGTTTGATAATATAAAAAGCATCTCTAAATTCCTTATATACTACACTCCCCTTAGCAGCATCTCTAGATAAAACGATAAAGCTTGTTCCAACATCAAGACCACAACTCATGATTCACCTCTTCATATTTTTAAGTTTATTTATAGAATTACTTATATCCTCAGTTGATTCCTTAACATCTCCTAGATTTTCGTATTTTTTTTCTAGATTATCCGTCCTTATTTCTGTTACAAATTTTGCATCGTCAATTACTATCTTCTTTTTCTTTTCTTCTTTATTATGGTCAAAAAAACTACTTGGCTTACTTAAACCAACAGTGTTAGATACACCATAGGTGCTTTGCTTGCCAAGAAAATAGCCTATAAAAAACAAACACACCCCTATTACTAGGAGTGTGATTGAGAAGAAAATAATGGTAAATAAATTAAGTATTATAGATATTTCATTCATTTTTATGGTATGAGCCTATTACTCTTCCTTTTTGTGTTCTTACAACAAATCCCCTTCTAACCAAGAATGGCTCAATACTATTTTCAATAGTCTCTATGGCTATTCCTGTCATAGATGAAATGCTTTTAAGTCCCAGAGGAGATCCCTTTGACTTTAATAGAATATCCAAATATAGTCTATCATACACATCCAAACCATTTTTGTCTATGCCTTGACCCGTGAATATTTCATCAATAGTCATATTCTTATCTTTATAGAAAGCAATACAATTCTTATACCACTGAAGTCTGCCGTTTAAAATTCTAGGCGTTCCCTTGCTTCTCTTAGCGATTTCCAATAAATCATCTTGTGGAATTATTAGTCCAAGCTTTCTGGCGTTCATTCCTATTTCTCTCTCATCTC
>Ga0181358_1000003_pt1 | contig 155201 bp, 204 predicted proteins | sample Fa13VDMM110SD_FD_130096 | JGI IMG/M metagenome (GOLD analysis project Ga0181358, IMG submission 130096) | Freshwater viral communities from Lake Michigan, USA - Fa13.VD.MM110.S.D | ecosystem: Environmental > Aquatic > Freshwater > Lake | place: USA: Michigan | collected 2013-09-24 | reverse complement strand
TTAGTGCGGGGAAGCTGCTCGGATGGCGGACGGGCACCGGACTGTAAATCCGGCACATAAGAAACGCAGTAGGTTCGAATCCTACCTTCCCCACCATATATAAGATTATGACATATTCTCATGAAATGCTTCGCACCATAGCTCGTTGCATGTTCATAACACCCCTGAATCATATTCATGCCGGTTATGATTGGCCTGCAAAGCAGAGAGAATGGGAATCTCTATCAAATAAAGATAGACAGATTTGGTTTGATAAAGTTATAGTTTGGTTGCAAGAATTAGAATCTAAAATGCCTGATTCTTATGATTTCTATATCAATCATTGGATAGCAGATTTAGATAATAGAAATCATCTTTTTAGTGAATAATATTTTTCAATCGCATGGTCGATAATATGACCAGCAAGATTTTGCAAAGAACATGCTTCCGTCATTGGGAAATTTGCTGAAGGATTAACTTCACATAGTTTTAATCCATCTTTGGTTGGGAATATATCAATTCTTCCCCATTCAATATTCAATGCATTTAAAGAATTTTCCACAAGATTTCTAATCTCAGTTGACGTTCTTATGGGAAGCTGCACTCTTCCTTCATCATTCGCAAAGGCAGCTTTAAATTTTGAATAGCCTGTAAATGATGGTGGAATAGCTTGCATGGTGCTTTGAATATTACGACCTCGCACACAATGCGCTGTTAATTGATAATTAAGTTCAATAAATTCCTGAGCAATCACAGTAGTATTATGGATGCTATATGGATTTTTTGGATCTGATGATAGTCGTCGAGAGAATTGAGGATTCGGAAGGAATTTAATTAGATTACCTGCAATCATTTGTAATTCAAATTCATCTTTGCAGAGATAAACTCTTTCCGATCCAGCCGCAAATCTCCATTTAATTACACATGGATATCCTATTAAATCTCCTATTTCTTCGGCCGCATCATTATCTAATAGATTTACAAATATAGTTTTGGGTGTGGGTATTCCTGCCTTTACATATTTTTCGTGGGCAATGATCTTATCAAGAGCATCAATATGAGGTTCTAAATCTGTTACAAATATGCTACCATGGTTTTTTAATATGGATAATTTTCTTAAATTTTCCGGATTCCAGTGAGCATGTCTCATGATAATAAGATCAGGTGGAATTATTTGTCGCCCATCTATGAATACATTATCACCAACCACAGTGCACATTTCAGGATGCACATGAGTTGCATTTAAACCACGTCTTTCCATCTCATTAAGAAACCGCCAAGTTTCATAAAAATGAGATTTAGGCCAAGGACTTGTTAATAACCATGCATTGATCATTTGAACATTCTATCAATATATGATACTATATCTTTGGCATGATTTGATCCAAAATAATGGTCTCTACCAGAAAACCCACCAGGAGAATTTACTTCACATATTACATATCCATTTGAGGATTTTAGAATATCAATTTTTGCTATTTCAATATTTAATGCATTTACTGCATCAATTATAATAGTTTTCAATTTATCATTGATTTTATATTGTTCTCGTATACCATCATCTCTATTATTTGATATAAAAAAATCAACATTAGATTTAGGATATCTAATTTGCGCTGCGATTGGTATTCTACCAATAACCCATGCTACTATGGTTGGCCCAGTGATTAATTCTTGTACCATAACTTTTTTTTGATATGGAAAGCGTATTTGTATTTTTTTGCAATGTATGTAGATATCATCCAAGGTTTTACATAAGGCTACAAGTTCACCCCTTTGCGATAATATTGGTTTAATCACTACTGGTAGATGTAGATTTTCTAAAACCATATCATCAAAAGGTATATCTATTGTGAGTGTTTTTGGTATTCTAACATTAGATTTATTTAAAATTTCTAATTGTTTCAATTTATTAGCACACATCAAATGTGCATCAATATTATTGATGCATTTAATTTTTAGTAATTTTAGCTTATTGATAAAATCGATACTGCTGCCATTGGTAGTTCTTATTAATACAATATCTGGTAAATTTTTTGGTATAGTTAGATTTGGATTTACTATTGAGGCATCAAACCCTAAAAATCTAAATTCATCAAGCAATCTTATATTTTCATATTGACCACCTGGAACACCTTCAGATATTAAGGTATCACGATTAATTAGTTTTTCATCAATTGGTGCTTCTGATGTTAATATCCAAGCTTTCGCCATAAATTAATTACACCAGCTTGTTTTGGCCTCACCAAAATATTCGCGCGCCAGACCTTCTGCGATTAATGAAGAACGCAGAGAGCGATTATCAATCATTATATCACCAAGAACTCGGCCGCCATATTTGTCCCAATCCATAAGCATCACTTGTACACTAGATGCAGATGCGATTGCATTTTTGGTAAAATCTGTGGCTCGCTGCCCCATGATTGCTTCTTGCGGACATTGGGCGCGATGACCTTTTTCAGGAGTATCAACCCCATAGACCCTGACCGATATGCGTTGTGCAATCGGAGCAGGAATCCATGGAGCTTCAAATTGAACAGTATCCCCATCGACGACCCGGATCACTTTCCACGTATATGCTATGGCTTCTGGTGTTCTACCTAAAGCTGCAATAGCATAGATTAAAGTGGCCGCAAGAACGGCGATGAAAAATCCTGCTCTAATCATTTTGTTTTACGCTTACCCTTAGTAACAGGTGCTGGCGCAGCTACCTTAGGTGCGCGAGGCTTGCGAATAACCTTAGCCTTCACCTCAGCCTTTACTTCTTCAATAGCAGCTTTGGCATCTTCGACATTGACCTTGCCGTCTTTGTTGACATCAAGCGGCGTCTTGGTTGCAACCGCGGCCTGAATATCTTCAGCATTTACCTTGCCGTCCTTATTGACGTCTAGCTTCGCAGTCGCTTCGGCCTTCACTTCTTCAAACTTTTTCTCAGCCTCAACTTTGCGTAGGCCAAGCCATGTTAGCAATTTAATAAACATATCTTCCTCCACTTATACGCTTATGCGTACCAATATGTATCCAACACGAGTGGTTAAGCATTGTCCTCCGATCTGGCTATCTAGTAATGTAGAAAGCCATGTTTAACCCTGTACATTTGAATATAACCTGGTATAATGGCTTTGAAGGAGACAGACATGTATAGTATAGTTAGGATCCAGGTTCAATTTCTTTCCAGCAATGGTTTACCAATAAGTGATTGGAGAGATCAATCACATCTTAACTATCCTACAGATCGTCTTATTACCAGTCACATGCAGACGGCCAAGAGATGCTGGAAAGATGCGCGTGTGCGTGCTGTCGATGAAAATGGCCGAGTGGTGGATATGCTCTATGCTTGATCCAGAACAGCTATATTATGATGGTAAGCTGTGGGGTGCAAAGGATCATAAATTTTGGTGTCTATTATCGACACTCCTTTTAAAATGCAAACCCAAATCAATACTCGAATTGGGTGCAGGTAGAAGCACTACCTTCTTCGCTGAATATGCATATGAGACCAATGTACCATTTGTGTCCATTGAGGAGTCTCCAGTATGGTATGCTGAAATATATCGAGACCTTAGGCTCATGTTTTTACCTGGTACCTACATTAGACATGTGCCTGTGGATCCAGCGACGGATTGGTATGATAGTGAACACGCGGATAATGCGATGGATATTACACCGTATGATTTGGTCATGATTGATGGACCAACAGGAAGAGGTAAGCGTGATTATAGAGGCAACATGCTTGTGGAGCGAGCCATACGTAAGGCCAGAATGATCATAGTCGATGATACACAGCGTGCCGATTGTCATGCCTTCTCTAAGCATCTGGCCAAGGCAAAAGGGTTTACGGAAATTCATATTCCTTACATGCAGCGCCGAAGGGGCACGACTACTGGATCCGTGGTATATGATGAAAATACCGTAACTATTTTGACATCGGAATGGTCTGATATCGTATCATTAATGGTCCGAGATATTTACGGTAATTAATTTACAACCGTTAGGTGTGATATTTTTGTCACACCACCCAGATGATTAACCAAAATTAACCAAATACCCCTGTACATCCCTCCCGGGCCGTGGTATAATGGTACCATCAAGAGGAGGTTCCGATGGAATACAATGTCGAAACTGAACGGCTACTTAATGATTTCGACCTTGAATGGGCGGAATATGTTGCTGGCCGTAAGGTAACTACGGAAGAGGCTATGGAGCTAGTCCGTGACTATTTGGATTGGGTGAAAACGCTGGAGGATAATGATGTTGGCCAAGAAGTCTATATCGAAGCCGCGTGATCCCTCCTGGAGGGTTCTCCGCGCGTTGGGGGTAAAGGTGGTACGTGCCAAGCGCGGCCGGGGATCCTATACCCGCAAGGGTCGGTGTGATAAAAATGTCACACCCTCTGGGTATGCCGGTTAACCCGCCAATTTTCCTCTGTACAAGCCCCGCGGCCTGTGGTATAATGGTCGCATACAACATGAAAGGTATGACACAATGTCTATGAAACGTGACGATAAGGTACAGATTATCACCGACCTGCTGACTGCTGGTAACGGCCGCTTTACCGTGGCCGAACTTCTGGTCGCCGCAGGTACCGAGCGACGCTCTCGCTCGGCCATCTTTCTGGCCCGCGAGCAGGGTATCGGCCTCGAGCCGATCCGCGACGGTCGCGAGGTGATTGCCTACCTTGACGCCAAGATTGGTTCGGCGCAGCGCGCCGCCGCCAATACGGCTGCTAAGGTGGCCAAGGCCGTCAAGCCTGCTAAGGTGGTCAAGGCGGTCGCCCCTGCTAAGGCGGTCAAGGTGGCTAAGGTGGCCAAGGCTCCGACTGCGGTCAAGCTGCCCAAGGGCGCCACTCCAGTCCCTGGTCAGCCTACGCAGTATGACATGCCGACGCCTAAGCGGTCTAGCTTCCGTGGGCCGCTTAGCCCGACCGAAAAGCTGGCTCAGATGCTCCAAGAAGATGGTCCTGCCATCGTGGCTATGGGCAAGCGTGATCTCGGCCCAGAGGGTGCCCTGGAGATTGAGGAAATCACCGAACAGAAGGTGGCCTAATGGCCACTTTCCGACCCATGCTAGCCTGTCAATATGACAAGGCTACGGTGCGCTGGCCAATGTTGGCCAGCCCCAAGCTTGACGGTATTCGCTGTCTGGCTTTTGACGGTGTGGCTTGGGCTAGGTCTATGAAGCCCATCCGTAACCGCTTTATTCAAGCATGGTTTAAGGATAACGCCGAGGCCCTCGAAAAGTTTGACGGCGAGTTAATTGTCGGGTCTCCAAACGCCAAAGATGCGTTTAATGTAACCTCCTCTGCTGTCAACAGCGAGGACGGCCGGCCTGCCTTCACCTTCTGGGTATTCGACCGTGTAGGTACAGCCGACTATACCAAACGGTTTGACATTCTCCGTAATGAGGATATCAAGATTCCTTGGTGGCAGGATCGCCTGCGGATCGTACCTAATTTCCTTGTATTCAATGAGGCTGAACTCGCAACCTATGAAGCCAAAGCCTTAGATGAAGGTTATGAGGGTGTTATGTTGCGCCATCCGCAGTCTCCTTACAAGCAAGGTCGATCCACACCTAAGGAAGCTTACCTTCTCAAGGTCAAGCGGTTTTCTGATGGCGAGGCTGTGATTGTCGACCTACTGGAGGAAATGCGGAACGATAATCCGCTTACCACCAACGAGTTGGGTCTAGGCAAGCGGTCAAGCCATCAGGCTAACCTAGTGGCTAAGGGTACCATGGGTACCCTATGCGTTCGTGGTATCAATGGCGAGTTTGATGGTATCGAGTTCGGCATCGGGTCTGGCTTTGATCAGGCTACACGACAGATGCTATGGGACGGCCGACAAGATATGTTGGGTAAGATTGTCACCTATAAATACTTTGCCATCGGCACCAAGGACAAACCTCGGTTTCCGGTGTTCAAAGGATTCCGTGACGCATCTGACATGGGGGAATGAGGTGCTTGTAGAATATCGCCGATCACAACCTTGGCTTGTCGACCTTTTAAAGGGTGACCCTGTTCGCCCGAATATTTCCATCGAGGATAGGTTCGCATTTAATAATGCGGTTTTCATCTATTGGGTGGATGAAAAACCTGCGGCCATATGTTGCGCCTCGCTGATGGACTATATTCCAATTGACGAAGGTGAACTGTTTGAGGAGGGCAATGAACACTATGACCATGCTTGCCTATACACGATCTGGTCATTGCAGCGCGGCGGAGCACGCAAGCTGGTTCAGGCATTGCTGCCACACCTCAGGATGAAATATGCTGTGGCGCGGATTATTACCTTATCCCCAAACACTGAAATGGCGAAAAAGTTTCACCTCAGCAACGGTGCTGTAATATACCGTAATAATTACGAGGAAGAAACGGTTAACTATGAGTACGAATTCTGTGACATAAATGTCACAATGAGCCGGTGTGACTAATATATCACACCGGTCAGATAATTAACCAAAATTAACCAAATACCCCTGTACAACCTACCCTAACCCTGGTATAATGTGCCTATGAGATGGACAGAGACCCCTTTTGTTCTGGCGCTGGCAGCGGCCTTCGTGGTTGGCTGGTATGCCATCGACATCTTTGGTGCGGGCCTGCTCTTTCTCGCAGTTTTAACCATGATCGGGGATTGACATGAAACTGTTGAACATCGACGCAAATGCCAAGACGGTTAAGGGTCAGGGGCGTGGCTATATGACGGCCATCCTTTATCTGGCCCCAGCCGACGAGTCTGGCTATGAGGTCTGCCCGATGGCCAGCGCTGGCTGCCGCAAGGCTTGCCTTAACAAGGCTGGCATGGGTGCTTTCAGCACGGTGCAGGCTGCACGCATCGCCAAGACTCGCCTCTACTTCGAGGATCGCGCAGCCTTCATGGCACAGCTGGTATCCGAGGTGCGAGCCTTCATCCGCAAGGCAATTAAGCTTGGCCTTATCCCAGTGGTGCGCCTGAACGGCACCTCCGATATCCCGTGGGAGCGGGTGCCGGTCGAAGGTAAGGCTAACATCATGGAGCTGTTCCCGTCGGTGCAGTTCTACGACTACACCAAGCGGCACAACCGTCGCAACTTGCCAGCCAATTATCACCTGACCTTCAGCCTGGCCGAGGACAATGACTCGCGCGCGGGCGCGGCCGCGACCAACGGTGCCAATATCGCCGTGGTATTCCGCACGGACAAGTTTCCCACGACCTTCATGGGTATGCCCGTGGTCGATGGTGACGCCGACGACCTGCGGTTCCTCGACGGCCGCGGCGTGGTTGTTGGCCTCAAGGCTAAGGGTCCTGCCAAGAAGGATACCAGCGGGTTCGTGAGGGATGCAGCATGACAGACCTATCCAAAGAGGGTGCCTGCTTTACCTTTGAGGCCTATGTGCCTTATTATGTTACAGCGGATCGTGTCACCATGATGCACAATGTTCGCCATCAGGTACAACAGACTAAGGGCGAAGCATTGACCCGCGAGGCGCTACTTGAAGCTTTTGAGCATTTCCTGCGTGGTGCAGGATTTGGTGACAAGTGAAAGGAGATGGATATGCTAATCTTCAGCGGTATAGTATTGGCGCTTAATTTTCTGGCGCTATTGGTAAATATCATGGCAGGCAATATTTTGAACTCTTTTCTATGCCTGCTTGTCTTGGGTGTTGTTGGGTATTACATCTGGAGGGATGTTGTGAAATGAGCGAAAAGAAAATCTATTTGGTCGAGTGTATCAGTTCCCATCGCATGGTATATGCCATCGAGGCTGAAAGTAAGCAAGCTGCCATTGATACGGTCGAGTTCCATGATCAATTGGACGAGATGGGTCAGCAATGGATCGGACAGACTGTATTGAGCGCGCATCCCGTGGATCAGGCTGAATACCTAAACCAATTCGATGAAATTAATGATTACCTGAGTGGTATTCCTCTGGAACGCAAGATGTCATTTATTCAAGCTGTTCAGAGTAAGCCTGAGCCCGAACAAAGTGAATGAGTGGTATGATCTAGTCATAGGATGGGCCGTATCAGGCTTATTCCTAGGCTATATCATAGGTAGCGCATTGACCACTATAGCAATCATCATAGCCATTATCGGAAGCGGAAAATGAAAGTCAAGATTGGTAAGTATCCGGAGAAATCGGATGCACAACGTAAGGTGAAGATTCGGATATCTGATCATGATGTATGGTCAGCCGATTCAACCCTTGCCTTGATAATTATTCCGGTGCTGAAGAAACTAAAAGAGACTAAGAAAGGTCATCCGTTTGTTGATCAAGAGGATTACCCAACCGATATTCTTGGTGGGGATCCACATGATCCAGAAAATCCAGATCATCGCCCATGGGAATGGGTTCTTGACGAGATGATCTGGGCCTTTGAACAACATACTATTGATTGGGAACAACAATATTTTTCAGGTGAGCCTGATTATATTTGGGAACAGATTGACGGCGACGGATCTTCATATAAAAAACTTGTCATGGGCCCGAATGATACATTTAAGGTTGATCGTGAGGGACTAGATAGGCATAGATCCAGGATGGCGAATGGTCGCCGACTGTTTGCAAAGTATTATGATTGCCTATGGACATAGAAGTAACACCTGAGTGGATTAGATCACTCATACCATCCACGACATTCACCAGAGATAAGGAAAACTACCGCATCATAGCTGATGCGGTAGAAAAATTATTAGATAGAATCAAAACTACTAATTCTTAATTTTAGGCATATTCATATCACTTGCACACGCGCATCGTTTTGTTATGCATGGCTTTGGTTCTAAATCAATAATATAATTATCATCAGTTATATTTCCTATTTTTGCATCTATACATCCAAATCCTCGAGTTATATCACCATTAGGTTTTATTCTAATTCCCATAGAACCTGCATGACATAACCAACCATTATAATCAGTATTATCTTGAGTTATAGCTTGTTCGACATCATCATAAAATGTTTTAATTCCATTTTCAGCATGTATGAATGAATCAGCTTTATGGCCAATATTCCATTCCACTATAGATTCTAACATGTCTTGAGTATAATTTGGATGATTTTTTGTTATTCCTTTTATGATATTTCTTTCTGTTCTCAATATGACTTTGATACCATGCTTTCTAAAAAATAATGCATCTGAATATACATCATCGAATTGTGAAGGTGGTATGACTATTGTAATGATAAAATTTTTAAACATACTGGATATCTGTAGAAACTTATTCCTCTGAATTTCTATATCACCGACACTTTCTCTATGCCAGCTTGCATGTATTGTCAATACTGATAGATTTTTTGTTTTATCTTTCAAGGTGCTCCACCATTTTTCACCTTGAGTAAGATTTGTAGTTATATTCATTTTTTGCAATTTTTGTGCATTATCCAATGCATAGGATTCTACAAGTTCTAAGAAACCAGGAAAAATGGTTGGTTCACCACCAGCAAATGATAGATGAAAATTAAAAATACCTAATTTATTTATTTTGGTTTTAAGGATCGTTAATCCCAGAATCATTTTGTCAATAGGTAAGTGTTTTCTAATTTTAGTATTACAACCAGGCCAACAATATGAACAACTGTAATTGCAAAAAAGGTCTGGTATCCATTGTATTTTAAAAATTTTGTTATTTAATAGATGTGTGCTACCTGCATAATTTTTAATTGAATCATCAAAAATCATTTCTTAGTCGTTTCTTTGATCTCTCTTAATACATCAAGTATATCTTTATCTTCTCGATCAAATCGTTTTAACATTCTTGCTACCATTGATAATATTGACCATGAAAAAAACCCGATAATTGCACCAGATACTAACGCCAGATCCATATCAACTCGAAGCTCCAACATTTCTAATACTGGCATCGCGAATATAACTGCTGATCCTGTCGAAATACCAGACCGAATACATGCATCTAGCATGTTTAGTGGTTTCCAGAAGGCAAACATTGCAAGCCCTCCAAGCATACCGCCAACACCAGAGACGATCTTATGCAATAAAAAAGCCGTCGCTCCGGTGGTTGACATTTATGCGATAACCCTTTATAATGGATTCGATATATTATTTATAGGAGACGGTTATGGTAAAATTGATTGGTGTATGCGGCCTTATTGGTTCTGGTAAAGATACTATTGCAGGCACTCTAGTGGGTATCGGCTGGCAGCAATATAGCATGGCCCGCCCACTTAAGGATATGACAGCTCAGCTATTTGGTTGGCCTCGTGATATGGTCGAAGGCTCGACCGAAGAGTCGCGAAAATGGCGAGAGCAACGTGATGACTGGTGGTCAGAACGTCTTGGTCGTGAAGTGACCCCGCGCTGGGCATTGCAGCATATTGGCACAGAGGTCATGCGCCGTAATCTACATGATGAGATTTGGGTCGCGCGCATGGAAAGATTTTATCATGAAAGCGGTGGCCATGTTGTGATTAGCGATGTTCGATTTCCAAATGAGATCGAAGCTATCCGTCGCCTTGGTGGTGAGATTTGGCATGTGCGCCGTCCACCTTTACCAACTTGGTATCGTGATGCAGCTCTTGGCCTTGAGGTGCCAGGCGTTCATATTACTGAGCGAGCCTGGATTGCAATTTCGCCAGATCGTGTTATTATCAATGATAAGGACATAGATAGCCTTCGGAAAGAAGTACTTAAAGCTGTTGGCACAGTTTGATTTGTGATATAATATTGTTATGAACAGATTCATTTTATCCGAAGATCCTGGTATCGCGGCTCTAATGCATTGCGATAAGCATGTTGTCAAGATGATCCTCGAAGAGGCTCAGATGCTATGCACGGCCCATCGTGTGCTTGATGGTACCATGGTCATTGGGGAAAAATACGTGGAAGGTTCTTTGCCTGCACGTTTTCGTAAAGTCAAGCACTGGGTGCATCCTAATCCAGACCTCGATCGTATTCTCTATAAGGCTACACATATCAATCATCCATGTGCTATCTGGTCACGTGTATGTCGTGATAATTACCTATGGGGTTACGAACTTCTGGAAAGCTTATGTGAAGAATATACACATCGCTATGGTAAGAAGCACGCGACTGAAGGTAAGCTATTGAAGGCTCTATCAAATGCGCCACACAATATTCAATATGGTCTGAATATGACAGAGTTTCCACAAGCGATGCCTGATGATTGCAAGCGACCAAATGCTGTCGAAGGCTATCGTCAATATTACATTGAACACAAAGCACGTTTTGCTAAGTGGACTAATCGTACTATGCCGCATTGGTGGCCTAACCAGATAAATATCCCTAACAAAGAGGACCTAGATGCCAACTTATAACATCGAAGATACTACGACAGGCACGGTAGTCACAGAGATGATGACCATCGCTGAGATGGAACAGCATCTCAAAGACAATCCTCACAAGAGGTTAGTAATCGGTTTCCCTAAGATTGTATCTGGGGTCGATTCTAAGCATAATAAACCATCAGAAGGCTTCCGTGACCTTCTGAAAACCATCAAAAAGCACAATCGAAGGTCAACCATGAACACGTGGTGACCCATTTTTTGCTATGATAACCCTAACCGTGGGAGTAGCACATGGGTTTTGCACAAACTGCCGCTATCGAAAATGAATTTTTACCTGATTTCCTGACTCGAACACAAAAGAAACGCCTAAAACGGCAGGCCCGACAAGAAAAAACCGCAAGCAAACCCCAAAATTGTAATTTTTCCATGCAACTCCCACGAATTAATCCACTTACCGCAGGCCAGGCTCGAACTTTTTCAGCCTTTGATGATGATAAAAACCTAATTCTTCATGGTGTGGCCGGTACTGGTAAGACTTATATCTCACTTTATCTTGCACTCAGATCGGTTTTGAGTGGAGAAGCACCAAAACCAGTAGTCATAATTCGTTCTGTAGTCCCTACACGCGATATAGGCTTCTTACCCGGCTCACAAAAAGAGAAATCGGCTGTTTATGAGGAGCCATATGTAGCTATATGCAATGAGATGTTTGGTCGTAGCACCGCTTATGACACACTAAAGCGCGATGGTACGGTACAATTCGCTACTACATCATTCTTGCGCGGCCTTACATTCCGAGATAATATAGTAATTGTCGATGAATGTCAGAATATGACCTTTCATGAGCTGGATTCGGTCATTACACGCATGGGAACCGGTTGTAGGGTAATCTTTTGTGGTGATTTTCGTCAGAGTGACCTCTGGCGAAACGACGAGCGGGAAGGATTGCACCGCTTTATGTCGGTCATAAATCATATGCGTAGCTTCGCGCGCGTAGAATTTACTAAAGATGATATTGTTAGGTCTGCTTTGGTGAAAGAATATATTGAGGCGAAGTTGGAAGAAGGAATTGTGTGAGATTTCATAATGAGCTGGTAAATTTACCAGAGCTAACTGCAACACAAACAGAGCATGGCCGCATGTATAATGTACCTGGCGGCCATGCCTATCCTTCTATCACTACCGTCTTGGGTGCTAGACCTGAAAAGAAAAAGATCATAGCTGAATGGCGCGCACGAGTCGGCGAACAAGAAGCAAATAAGGTATCAGCACAAGCATCTCGTCGCGGAACTTCCATTCATAAGATGATGGAAGACTGGATTACTGGTGAACCTATCACTGGTGGTATGGTTGACCGTGAGATGTTTGCTACCATGCATCCATATGTGGATAAGCATCTACAGACTGTCTATGCTCTAGAGGCCCCTTTGTATTCTCATAAACTAGGTGTGGCTGGCAGATGTGATTTGGTGGGTAAATGGGCTGGTGTCAATTGTATTATTGACTTCAAAACATCAAAACGGCTAAAAAGCGAAGAACATATAGACAATTACCTTCTTCAGGCCACAGCTTATTCGATCATGTTTGAGGAATTGACTAGCACCATCATACCAGGTATTGTGATATTGATTGGTGTTGATGGTGAACCTAAACCTCAGATGTTTTGTAGGTTTCGTGCCAAATATGTCGACCAGCTATACGGTGTGATAGCCGACTATTATCAAAATAGCCGTTGACTTTATAAACATAACCCTGTATAAGTAGTATTGTCATCGTTGATGGCGACAGAATAGATGTCACGGACCGCGGGGCGGCACCGCGCAGCTCCACCATTCATGGGGCTGAAATAGATATCGACGTGCATGGTAAAGGTTGACCGGAGATGACGGCTAGCGGCCTAACCGCTATTGATAAGTGCCAATGATAACGGCTTTGCCGTCGCACTCGCTGCCTAATAGGTAAGCGCGGTTTGGGGAGCACCGGGCAACATAAGCTCCCCACCTGACTCTCATGATTACATGATGCCAGGATCAACAACAGAAGGATAATACCCTTGTCGGAAAGGATATTAAGCGTCGCCTTGGGCGCGCTGATTGGTGCGGTATTGACCGCTTTTGCCATTGATATGGTTCATAGGGCGGATGCAGCTCCAGTCCAACCTGTCATAGTGCAACAATATCACGGTGAACCAACCGTAAATGTATCGCTCTCAATTAATGATTTGGAGCTTGATATAACTTCACCAGATTTTGATATTGTAACATTGAGTCAAGCAGACATGCATTGTCTGGCCCACGCTATATACTATGAAGCGCGTGGTGAAAGATATGTTGGCATGTTAGCAGTGGCTAATGTTATTATGAATAGGGTTTCAGACCCAGATTATCCGAAGTCCGTATGCGAAGTTACGCGCCAAAGGACTCGAACCACATGTCAATTTGAATATTATTGCAAAGTAGGCAATAGAATCCCACGTCATGATGACCCTCAGTGGCAGATGGCAAATGATCTAGCATTTCAAGTCATGTCAGGTAATGTTCCAGACCTCACCGATGGTGCGACTCGCTTTCATGCCATATCAGGATCGGCTGGCCATACCAGAAATGCAATCAGAATAGGATCTCACCTTTTCTATAGGAGATAAAATGTCATTTTTTTATGATGGATGTCGTAATGAAGCAAGGCTTAGTGTAATAGCTGGGCCTTGCATATTTGAATCGAAAGAACATGCGCTTGATATGGCAGGTTCGTTAAAAGAAATATGTGCCTCACTTGATGTAAATTTTATCTACAAGACATCTTTTGATAAGGCTAATCGCACTAGCAGTCTATCTTATCGAGGTGTAGGATTTGATGAAGCCTATTACGGTATGAATGCAGTTAGAGAGGTTCTTGGTATCGAAGTTCTCACCGATGTTCATGAAGCATGGCAATGTGGATCTGTAGCAGCCGATATATTACAGATTCCCGCATTTTTATGTCGGCAGACTGATCTTCTTAAAGCTGCGGCTGAGACTGGTAAGCCTGTAAATGTGAAGAAAGGTCAGTTTCTATCTCCGAAAGAGATGGTTAATATTGTCGCAAAGCTGGAATCATTTGGTTGCAATAAGGTAATGCAGACTGAGCGTGGCACAACATTTGGTTATAATAATCTTGTGGTTGATATGAGAAGCCTAGAGCTTATGCGTGCTAATACTCCTGCTAATTATCCTGTCATAATGGATTGCACTCATGCAGTGCAATCGCCAGGTGGATATGATACATCATCCGGTGGTGATCGTGACATGGTACCTGCGATTGCTCGTGCGGCCGTGGCTGTTGGTGTAGCTGGTGTGTTCATGGAAGTTCATCAGGATCCTGATAATGCTCCATGCGATGGTCCTAATATGCTTCACTTAGCCAAATTTCGCCCTGTACTTGAGAAGCTACTTGAGATAGACTATGTTGTGAAGAAAGGAGCTTGAATATGAAACTAGGTAAAATTTGGGGTGATACTGAAGATTTGTTTACCAGCCCTAATGTAGAGGTGCATCGCATCAATACAAAGGCAGGCTTTCGGTGTTCACTTCATAGTCATCAACATCGTTGGAATGGATTCTATGTGATTAGTGGTATCATTGAAATCCACACTGAAAAGCAATATGGTTTGACAGATGTGACTGTGCTGCGGCCGGGCGATTTCACTGCGGTGCCACCAAATGAGGTGCATTGTTTTGTATGCACGCAAGATGCTCAGGCGCTTGAAATCTATTGGCCGCAGCATATGGAATCGATTGATATTGTGCGTAAAGATGTTGGTGGAATGATTCAAGGTCTCATTAAGGTACCAGATGATGCAGCCTGAGTTATCAATTATGTCTCAGGATAAATTCATTTCGACAATCGAACGTATCGTTATCGAAAAGAATATGTCATACCTAGATGCTATCATGCATGTATGCGAATCTGTTGGCATTGAAGTTGAGATGGTTCCACGTTTGATTACACCTCGCATCAAAAAGATATTGACAAGCGAGGCTAATGAATTGAATTTACTAAAACGTCGTGCTAATGAGCCAAGATTGCCTATCTAATGAAGATTAAAGTTGAAAACATAGTCGATATGGTGCGACCGAAAACTGTAGTGCATGTAGGTGCATCTACTGGTTCTGAGGTTAGACACTATCTCGATTCTGGTGTAGAAACATTGCATCTAATCGAGCCTTTGCCTGATGTATGTGAACAGCTTGTTAATACATGGGGCCATCAACATCCGCGAATTATCTTCTGGCAATGTGCTTGTCTGGATAAAGAGGGTGAAGTTGAATTTCATGTTGCAGCAAATGAAGGTATGTCATCTAGCATATATGGCAAACCTAATCTTGATATGCATAACTGCGAATTTATTGATAAGATCACTGTACCTGCATGTCAACTTGATGATTTGGGTTATATCGCAAGCCTTGAAGTCGACTTGCTTGTGGTTGATGCACAAGGTAGCGAAGATCGAGTATTTGCTGGCGCTACAAAGACATTAGCCAATACAAAATATGTGTTTACCGAAGCTAGTAGAATTCCTTTGTATGAGGGGGCTTGCACTTTTCAAGATATTTGCACAATTTTGTCAGATAGATTCGATCTGGTTGAAACCTATTTCAATGAAAGAGGAACGGGAGACGCCCTGTTTAAATGGAAGGAATGAAAGCCTACCAAGAATATGTCGCGTTGAAGCTACACTTCACGCAAGATAGGTATGATTATTTCAAATATATGGGTAAGACACGTTCAATTAGCGAAAGTGCATTTGAAATCAGAAAAGATGTATTTCATTTTCGCAAACTGGAACGTAGATATAAAGATGATCTGACTAATTTTTATGTCGCAAACATGTCTAGAGGTAAAGGCATCAAGTGGGTTGGTGATTTGATCACACTAGAGGCCGAAAAAACTTATATCGATTGGAAACGGCATATGGAATCTATCTCTTATATGTTTAAACAAGATATGCAAATCATAGCTGATTCATATCAGGATGTTAATAAAGCATGGCAGAGTAATGGTGAGCATCCTGAGGTGCTTCGACTGCATCTTGGTGATAAAGTGAAGCTTGAGAGTTTGATATTGGCTGATAGAGTTTTGGGATTTCATCAAGCATGGGATGCACGTATTCAAGACACGATCATCTGGCCTGATGTGTCTCGCAAAATGAGAAAATATGGACCCTTTGTTAAAGCCGATGCATCTATTTTGAAGAAAACCATGCGTCAAGTGTTTATTTCTTGACACAGGCCGTTCGACATGATATAAGTAGATGTGTGGTCATGCTCGAAGTGAAATACAAGACACACAAAATATACAAAACATACGGAGAATATACAAATGACTAATGACTTCGCTTCATTGAAGCGTTCTTCCACCAATAATCTGGATCGCCTTACTAAGGAGATCGGTAAGCTAGCAGGTGGCACCAATCAACGCGAATCCGATGACCGTTTTTGGCAACCCGAGGTTGACAAGGCTGGTAATGGTTATGCGGTGATTCGTTTTCTTCCTGCTGCTAAGGGTGAGGATCTTCCCTGGGTTCGTATTTGGTCGCATGGGTTTCAAGGCCCAGGTGGTTGGTATATCGAAAACTCTCTGACGACTCTTGGTCAGAAAGATCCAGTGGCCGAATTAAACTCTAAGCTGTGGAATAGCGGTAGTGATAAGGACAAGGAAATCGCTCGTAAACAAAAGCGGCGCCTTTCTTATATTGCTAACATCTATGTTGTCAAGGATCCTGCGAATCCTCAAAATGAGGGTAAGGTCAAGCTGTTCAAGTTTGGTAAGAAGATTTTTGACAAGATCAATGAGATGATGACACCTCAGTTTGAAGATGAGAAGGCCGTCAATCCCTTCGATTTCTGGGCTGGTGCGAATTTCAAGCTGAAGATTCGCAACGTCGAGGGCTATCGTAATTATGACAAGTCAGAATTTGATCGTTCTGAACCTCTGTCTGATAATGATAGTGATCTTGAGAATATCTGGGCTTCGCAGCATAAGCTTCAAGCTTTTATTGCACCAGATCAATTCAAGACTTATGAAGAATTAAAGACTCGCCTTGAACGTGTATTGAATGAGGCTGCTCCTCGTCGTGCATCAAATGATGAAGATAGTGAACGTGAGGAACGATCTGCATCACGCGCTTCAGCCGAGCCTAAGACTCGGAGTACTCTTGTAGAAACTCTTCCTAAGGCAGCTAGCGCCGGCGCTGGTGCTTCGGCCCGTCCACCATGGGAAGGTGATGATATCAGCTTGTTTGAACGACTGGCTGAGGAAGATTAAAATATTAAGGCGGGAGAAATTTCTCCCGCCTTTTTTATGGTGGTCGATTTCCATTTGGACGAGCTTGTGCTGATGGCGATGCTGCCGATGTAGTCGCTGGGGGTGATGGATTTGGTAGTTGAATTTGCCTTCTTACAGGAATTACTATAGGTGGTAACATGATGGTACCAGAAGAAGGCATTTGTCCTTCCGACATTCTCAAACCTGCAATTCTAGAAGCCAATTCTGAAGATGTTATACTACCTGATCCTAAAGCAAGCATCGCTTGATTTCTTTGTTCTTCTGATAAAAGTCCTGATGCGGATGAGGGCATTTCTCTCCTTAAATCAGGATTATTCATCATCATCTGAAGGCCTCTTGCTTCAGTCAAATAAGCAGTAGCTAATTCTATTCTTCTACGATTAAATTCTATCTGTCGTTCAGCCGAATTAATTAATTCTTCACTTTGTGGAGTTAACCCGCTTCTATTATATGGATTATTTCTTTCAGTTTGTATTGATCGTTCAGACACTTGTATAAGTCTTTCTGATTGACCAATACTTCTTTCTAAATTTCTTATATTTGCGCGAACTAGATTAGGATATGTTCTTACTTGACGTTGTGCCGCTTGCATTAACAAATTATTTCTACCAGGATCTTCGGGTCTTAGATTTCTCATACGTTCTAAATCAGCAGAGGCACGTTCAAATCCTAATGCATAATGTCTGGCAAGTTCTCCATATTCTTCTATCTCATTAACCTGCCTTTCTTCACGTGTTGTATTTGCATAATATGCTATGGTTGGTACGATTGTTAGTGCAGTACCTATTACACCACTAAGTCTAGCAATACCAGCACCAGGAACACGTGCTGGTCTTCCACTACTTATAGGTGCTCTACCACCAGGTTCTACTGTTGGTGCACGTGCAGGCGGGGGCCTTGGTTCTGCTGCAGGTGGTGTAGGTGCTGGTCTTGGTGGCGTTGGTGGCGGCCTAGATGGTGCCGGTGGTGCTGGACGTGATGGTGCCGGTGGTGCTGGACGTGATGGTGTCGGTGGTGCTGGACGTGATGGTGCCGGCGGTGCTGCCGGCCGTGTGGCAGCGGGTGATGATTGTCTTGGAAAAATTCTTTGAGATAATCTTTGTGAAAAACGATTGATTGCGCGGAATCCACGAAAAGCCAAGTAACTTCCTAATATAGCACCAGTAATTTCTGCTGCCAACATGAGTTCATCTGCAATCCGTAATATCTGACGAGGAAATTCATCAATTTGTTGAATTAATTCAGGTGATAATTGTGTAGCTGCTAAAGCTGTGGCCAAACCAGCAAGACCGAGCCCACCTAAAATATTTGGTAAATTTCTAATAGTTGATCGAGTTCCACGACCAATTGCACTAGCTATATTACCAATTCTTCTGGTATAGTTTCCTCTTGTATCATTTCCCTCAGCTCTATCTTCAAGATTACGGTTTTCTCTATTAAGCAATCTTTGTGTATCTTTTTGCTGAGATACTAACATTCTTCTTAATTCATTAGATGCAAGATAAGAATTTTCAGCTATTGATGACATCATTGCATATACATCACGACGTAATGCATCAAATGAGCTTTGAGTTACATAATTTCTATCATCACCTATTCTATTAGGTACACCAGCAGTTAATTCTCTCCGTGCTCTTTCAGATGAAACCATTCTATAATTCATGGCCATATCATGAAATCTTTTTGTGCGCTCATCATATATTATCGAGGTAGTCAATGTATTAGCTATATCTGTTAAAGATGCCATATTGATTATCCTTAGACTCGTACAGGTACGATTTCTTCATGAATAAAAATCGTTTGTATTTGTGTAGTAGATTCCGGCCGGGCGGCCGCAGCTATTCTATTTGTATTTTGAGGCATAGATGCTTCTGGAATAGGCATAGGTTGACCAGAAGATGTTGGTCGTGATGAATTTGATTCATTTTGAGGCTGTTGAGCTTCCGGCGCGCCACCTGTTGGAATTTGAGGTGATTCAGTTTCCGTTTGAGGTCGAGATTGAGATGTAGTTTGAGATGTAGTTTGACCTGCTGATGTTCGAGATGGTGCAGCAGGTCTAGATGCAACAGCCCCACGACTAGCTAATTTGTTTTCTAAATCATCTATCGTTATAAATCCGTCATTATTTACATCTAATATTGGATTTAATGAATAATAATTTTCCCCACGTTGTGTCAATACCCCATCACCGCGCGAGATTGCTGATGCAACTCTACCAGGTAAAAATACATGTGCATAAATCATACCTGCGCTTGCACCTGAGGGTAGACCAGTCATTCTAAAATAACTCTCAACCAGTTGAAGTTGCTGCACAGCATCCATTTCTCTTATTGCAGCAGTAGTCGTACCTAATCTTCGCGCCGTACCTTCAGTAAATTGAATAAGGCCAGTTGCAGTTTGTCCAGGTAATGTATTACGTGCAGTAGTTCTGACTCCACTCTCAACTCTCATAACAGCTAGAAGATTAGCAGGATGAATACCTAATCTATTTGATACTGCTATAAGCTCTGCTTGGAATCTCGGATCACCTTCTACATTTCCTGTTGGGCCCATCTCTGGACGAAATCTTATATCACCCTCATTATATTCTTGAGTTTGCTGTTGACCAATACGAGGCTCTGTTTCTTCACCAAAAAGAAAATTTGATAATCCATTAAATACTGTCTCTCGTCCCTCACGATATCCTTCACGAAATGTTCCACCTTCGACAGATCGTTGAACGCCTCTATATACACCAGCGGCCAGTGCAGCTAAACCTGCACCAGGTATAGTTCTTACGGCTATTCCGCGAGCAAGTCTGCGTGCTGTGCGTGCTATTTCTACGGCCGCTCTAGCTACAGAAATCGTGGCTCTAGCAATTAATGATGTTATTGCTTGTAAAATACCACTTGAATTTATATCTTCATTTTGTCTTGTATCTTCAATTTCTTCTTGTCTTTCAAATTGACGAGATTCTAATCTATCTTCTTCCTCTATTCGCTCTATTCTATCGACTATTGCACGTTGTTTGTCTTTTTCATCATTTATGCGGCGCAAAGTCTGAACCATTTCCCTAATGGATTCGCGAGATTTGATAAATGTTGATCCTATAGAACCACTAACAGTGTACATCATATTTGTGGCAGGACGCGATGGTCCAATCCTTAGCAAAGAAGCAAATGGCAATAAAGCCAAACTTGTCTCTCTAGCACCAGGACCAGTAAGATTATATCTTTCTGTCGCATCAGCCAATGTGGCCATATTACTGAGCGTTCCTCTTTGCTTCTTCTTTTTCTATAAAATCTAGCAGAAGTTTAACGTATATTTCCCTCTCCCAAGGTATCATATTTTCTATCTCATACAAACTATACTTGTGATGTTGCATAAGCGAAAAATTCAATGAATAATAATTTCCAAGATTATTGTGAGAGAGGGCTATCAAAAAAAATCTGCTAGACCTTTTAGCTTTACAGTATCAACTTGTCCACAACCAGAACACTTATAAGTTATTTCATGCTCCAATATTGGCATTGTATCAAAAAATTTCATTATATCTGCAAATTGCATATTGCTAAGAGAACCAATAAATTCTTTCACCTCATCTAAGCTTTCTGGCTCATATACTTCTTCATCATCAAAAACGCATTCAAAGCATTTTGATATTAAATCTGTTTCATCAACTTCAGGCTGTAACATATCTCCCACTTCTTTCATAGTGGGATATTTCATTCTAACAGTAAGCTTATCATTCAATTTTATATCTTTTGAATGCTCAGGATCAAACTTGACTTCAATGGCATCAAGGTCAATCTCGACTGTTGTTATTGCATCACAGCTTTCGCCTTTATAATTTACACCATCAACATGTCGATATCTAAGAGTTGCTTTTTCGCTAACTGATTTTGACCTGACTTTAAGAAACAAATATTCAAGATCGAAAGAAGGTAGCTTGGTTATATTGACATCTTCCGTTAAAATGCAAGCTGATAGTGTGTCTATCATTGCACGATACATATGATCCACATCTTTTGATTCCATAGCAATCAAAAGAGTCTTTTCTTCTTTTACAAGAAAAGGTCTAAATGTTACCTCCTTTTTTGATGACGGTATAGCCGCAGTAAAGGTCGGGGTAACTATTTTTGGTAAAGCCATAATATTCTCCTATCAAGCAAATGGTAATCTAAATTGTCTAATGCCTTGTGTAACAGCATCAAGTATACCGCTAGTTCCACCCAAGACACCTGTATTGGTAAGTATGGATATAGCAGGTGCAAATCCTGCCAAGAAATCTGAACGTCTGATGAAATCTTCTGCAACATATAGAGATTTTAGTGCAGCTGCCTTTGGGTGTTCTTCAGTCGCAATGAAATATTCCATTTGCACGGTCAGTTTTGATACTTGATCACCAGCAGACCAATCAAGTTCAACATCACCAATATTCAAAGGAAATGCTTCTTGAAGATTGACCCTATATTGTGGTTTAACTGATTGTGTTGATCCAAATATATTCACATTAAATGGATCTATGACATCTGCGGTATTTGTAAAAATAGTACCTAAATCACCGAGCGCAAGAGCTTCGCCTACAGAAGTAGCGGCCTCTGATTGGAATTGTGGTGTTTCAGGAAATTGAAGTATGTCGACAGATCCTATGATTTCATCATAAAATGTTGAGTCAAATATACCAACACCCCGTGATCTGCTGCCGCCGCGACGGTATCCCGCACGGCCACCTGATGATGTTGCAAGATCCTGCCAAGCCATTAGCACTTCACGTTCAATCATATTGTCACTTAAAATTATGCGTAATTGCATTGGTTGTTGCATAAACCGATATGGTATATTTCTAACTGGACCATGATATGACTGTTCTATTGTCATCAATGAACGACTAGGCAATGAAGCATGTTCTATTCTAAGAGGCAAAAATGAAGTATCAAAAAACCCACGAAGCGCAGGTGGCATATTCAATAATACAGAAAAATATGAGGGTTTTGCGGTACCACGTTTTCCAATTTCGGCAGAAAATTCTGATACATTAAAACGTCTATTACCCATGGGACTGCCTTTATAATTTGTTATAAGAATCGCGATAGACAGTTTCTCTACTTGCGCCTGCAAATCTATCAAGCGGCATAAAGAGAGCAATGTCCCATGATTTTGGATCTATACGAAAATATCTAGTTTTGACATGTGAGAATAGATATTGCTTTATACAAGGTTTGAACATATGATATTTGGTGACAGATTTTAACAGCTTATATGAAATCTGCATATGAGTTCTATCATCATAATTTTCATCACTTATGACAGTATATAAAGCATCCATCAGTCGTGCACGTAGTCGTAATGGTAGATAATGCATATTCAATCCCATAAACCCAGGTTGGGTTGATGTTCCTGCTGCACGGCCACCAAGTCTTGTCGTATCAAATGGTATCACTAAGGGATATCTGTCATAATATGGTAAATCTGCTTTGGTCTTTGGGTCATAAGCAAACAAATACATCTGACCTATCATAGGCACACTTACCATGGCACTACGATCTTCACCCATTAATGCATTAGGGCTAACACCAACCTTACTGGCCTGAGCGCGAAACCACGTTCTAGACTGTTGGGTTTTGTTAGGTATCATACCTTGTCTCTCACCTTGGGTGAGGATGCTATCAAAGGTATATGCCACCATTATTTTCGACCTAAATCCTTCTCTGTTATAATAACAAATTCCCAATTGCGATCAGCACAATATTCTCGGGCAGCTTTCCACTTCGCAGTATTTATCCCATATTTGGCAACCTCAGTCAAATACTTTCTTGTTGGTTTTCGTGATGTATCATGAGGTATTGGTTGTTGTGTCTGCATAAACGGTTTTACTTCAATCATCTTGATTGCTATTTTGCCAGTTCTATCTTTCATTTTTATGATAAAATCTGGAAAATATCTATGCCACTTACCATCAATTGGTGATTTGTAAGGAACTATGACTTCTTCCGAGGCCCATTCTATAACCGAATCATTTTGATCAAATTCGATCATGATCCTTCGCTCCCATAATGAGCGATAAATTATATTCGTTGGATCTCCCTTATATTTTGAGGGATTGATGGGTTGATATTTGCCTTTGTATGCCATATTTCTATCTAGGCGCAATAAATATTACATATTTTAAGAGGACTATAATTAATGGCATTTCCTGGGGAAACACCTACAGCTGAATTACAACAATTTCAGGGAATGAGACCTGCGCCACCAGCACGTCGCGCGCAATCACTTTATTTTCCAAATGATTATAGAAATATTGATCATTGTGTAACATTTCAAGTTAAAAAATTTGAACGTGTCACAAGAACATCAGCTTTAGCAAATGATCAAACACTTGTAAATCCTAATAGAAATACAAATGCATCTAGACTTTTGACAACTATAACTCTACCCATGCCAAGCATATTTAATACTGAATATGGTGTAGAATATGATGACGCTAAACAAATATCATCGGTAGGTGAACTTGCTGCAACTATGGCATCAATGGCCAGAGGTGGTAATTCGGAGGCGGCCGCCCGATCTCTTGGTCAAGCATTATCACAAATATATGGTGCTGGTGCCGCGGCAGGTGGCATTGGTTCTGCCGCTCAAAATGCTGGTAATGTAATATTGAGACAAATACAAGGTGCCACGCAAACATTAACTCCAGGCGTAGCTGGAGCTGTAGGATTAAGTGCTGCTGCTGGTTTAGCTACTAATGCATCAACATCAGCACAAGCAGTAATTGCAAATTTTCTTGGTGTAGCACGAAATCCTCATAAGGTAGTTTTATTTCAGGGTGTCAATTTTCGTAGGCATGTATTTTCATATAAACTATCACCTAAAAATATTAATGAAGCTCGATCAATATATAAAATTATAAAAGCATTTAAATATCATATGTCACCAAGCTATGGATTGGGTGAAACTCCTACGGCCGCACGAGGACTTTTGGCAGGATTAGGATTTGAAGAAGCTGGTGAAACAACTGGTAATATAACATCTGAGGCAGGATCCATATCACGAGCATTTTTTGAATATCCTGAAGTATTTGATATAAAATTTCAAGGTAGTGCCAGAAATAATTTATTCACTATAGGTGAATCTGTATTAAAAGGGTTTACTGTAAATTACCATCCTATGGCATACCCGGCTTATGTAAGGTCTCTAAATTCGCCAAATGTTTCTTCTCCCGCTGAAGTTGAGATAAGTCTTACATTCCAAGAGACCGATATAGTTACAAAAGAACAAATACAACAATTTGATAGGTAAACCATGCCTCATTATTTCTCAGCTTTTCCGACAATTAATTATGCTTTACCTAGTCTTAACAAGACTAATACGGTCACCGATATCACAAGAAGATTTGTGATCAGAGATTTTTATAAGAAAAACTTATTTTCATTTTTTAAATATGATATTACTGATGGTAATCGACCTGATAGTGTTGCTTATGAGTTATATGGCGATTCTACTTTAGATTGGCTAATATTATTACCAAATGAAATAATTGACCCATATTTTCAATGGCCTTTAGATCAAAATCGATTTAATGAATTTATTAGAAAAAAATATGGTAGTGTATCTACAGCGATGGGCACTATACATCATTATGAACAAATAATACAAAATAGATTAGAGACTGTAAATTCAGACGGTGAAAAGATTTTTGTGCCTGAACGTACTCTTCAGGTAGATCAAACAACATACTTATCACTTTCTGCCAATGCTAAAAAAGAAATCACTGCATATGATTATGAATTAGCTAAAAATGAAAGAAATAGAACAATATCTGTAATTGATATCGTATATGTACCTAGTATAGTGGATAGATTTAGGAATCTGTACATATGACAACGCCTCAACAGGCATCTGGTTCAGGTTTAATACAAGCTTTAACTATAAGATCGGCCACTCAACAGCAATCGCAAATAGATTTCAGACAAATCGCATCTGAAATTAGCTATTATGAATCTATTGACGCACCTGGTTTTACTTTAACTGCAACTCTGCTAGACGGAGCAGGATTTAGAACTGCTGTACCTTTAACTGGGGGTGAAGAAGTATTCTTTTCATTTTCAGATAGCGAACAAAATTCACCCAGAATATCTGGGTCGGCGATAGTATCAAAATTAGTAGATAAGGTTAGAGCAAAAGAAAGTTTAGATTCTTATTCTTTGTTTTTGTATCCAAAAGAACTCATGTTGCATAATTATGAAATTGTGGATACTTCATTTAAATCTCGTAAAATAGAAGATATAGCAAAAACTATAGTTCAAAATCATATTACTCCAATAAACGGTAGAACTTTAACAACAGTAGAACCTACTTTGGGTCAATTTACAACTATTTTTCCTAGAATTAGTCCATTTACAGCATTGAATTATTTGGCCGGAGAAGCTCAATCGGCTGACACAAAAAGTTCATCCAGATATTTTTTCTTTGATACCAACAAAGGATATGTGTTTGCTTCATTGCAATATTTGATGAAGCAACAGATTAAAAGAAAATTTACTTTGATAGAAGAACGTATTCCAGGTGATAGTCAATATGAAAGAAACCGCATAGTATCGATGGAAGAAAGAGTTGCATTTGACTTGGGGGAAGGTGTAGCATCTGGTCAATTAGGAACTCAAATTTTATCATTAGATCCAGTAGCAAAAAGATTTAGATCGACACAATATCTTTATAATAGAGATTATTCATCAATTGATCATATATCTCAGGAAAGAAGACTTACTGCAAGAGTTGCCCAACAATTTGGTACAAGATTTTCTAGAGAAGCTTTTATAGTTACTAATTCTCATCAATCAACTTTACCATATGTTACTGAACGAGAATCTTCAATACAGCAAAGTTATAGAAGACGTCAAGATTTTCTAGGAGTTGAAACTGCTGCGACTGCGGATATTTCATCAAATATAACGGTGATAACAGTTCACGGCGATTCAACCTTACATGCAGGTGATACTATAGAAATTATGGTTCCTATTACAGGAGATAGAACAATAAGAGACCGTGCAATGGATAATCTTGCAAGCGGTAAATACTTAGTTACAGCTGTGGCCCATCGCATTACTACAGGGGGTTTAACATATGTAACTGTTCTTGAATGTGTGAAAGATGCATTTATAAAGCGTGTAGAAAATATAGTAAGGGATAGTTAATATGCCGATTCGTTCACCTGAGTGGATGGGAAACAACGGGTTTGTATGGTTTGTCGGAATCGTCGAAGATAGATTTGACCCTCTTGGTATAGGTCGAGTTCGTGTTAGATGTTTTGGTTGGCACACCGAAAATAAAGAATCACTACCTACATCATCTCTGCCATGGGCTCAGGTTTTGATGCCAGCAAATTCGGCATCTATTAGTGGTGTCGGTTCATCACCAACAGGTTTAGCTGAAGGTAGCTGGGTTGTTGGATTTTTTATGGATGGTAGTACTGCTCAGACACCTATGGTATTAGGATCATTTCACGGTGTTCCTGGTGATGCTGGTAATTCTTCGCAAGGATTTGGTGACCCATACGGAACATATCCTCTTGCTAAAGGTATACCTGATACATCTATGCTATCAATAGGTAATGATGCATATTTGGAGCATCCTAATACTAAAGATCGTATATCCACCAGAGTTACAGATGTGCCTGAGGCCGCAATACGTAAAGCATCATCTGTAGCCTTTGATGATACAGATGATACTACATATGAAACCCCAACTTGGAATCAACCTGAATTACAGGGTCTTACTACACCACCATCATATCCTTTTAATCATGTTCGCACCACTGAATCTGGTCATACATTTGAAGTAGATGATACTGTTGGTGCTAGACGTATACATGAATATCATGCATCTGGGACTAATAGAGAAATTATAGATGATGGAACCAGAGTCACTCGAATAATTGGTGATGATTATGAAATTGTTGTTAGAGATAAAAAAGTAATTGTATTTGGATCATGTAGCGTAACTATTGCTGGTGATTCTAGATTAAGAGTTGACGGTGATTTAATTCATGAAATTTTAGGTAATTATCATTTGAGTGTCAAAGGAGATATGATTTCTAAAATAGAAGGCAATCGTAGCACAGAAATTTTAGGATCAGAGATAACACAGATCAATACAAATGATTCAAAAACTGTTGGTGGTACAAGAAACAGAGTAGTTGGATCAACAACCATAGAAACCTATGGTGATGCCATACAAAAGACCATTGGTGGAAATGTTACAGAGATAATCAAAGGTGACAAGCTTGTTGCAACTTCAGGCAAGACAACACATTTGGCAGGAACATCTATGGAAGTCGGCGCTGGTACAGATATGACATTAGCAGGTAAATCAACAGTGACAGTCAATTCTATAGGTCCAACCACAATCAAAGGTTCAAGAGTGGATTTAAACCCATGATAAAAATATTAGGTATCATATCATGAGCGGAACTAGAACTGCCATAGCTGTCGCAGCGACTGCTGCTGTAGCCGCTCTTGCTTTACGAGAATTGAGATCGGCAAATACTTCACCTGGAGCTACACCAAATTGTGCTGCTGGTCCTTTAGCTGAAGTGTCTCGACAATTATCTCAGGTTTCATCCGCACTTAACAATGCTGTACAATCATTGGCCTCATTACCTAGCCAAATTGAAAGTCAAGTTAATGCGGCAATCAACAGTGCTCTTAGTACTGCAATTGGTCCAGTGCGAACTCAAGCAAATGCGATTGCAAATGAATTAAATCAGCTTTTACAGTTTTTAAATGATCCCGCTAGATTTCTAGCACAGTGGATCAATATGCAAACATTATTTCCAAATTTGGATCTCCGTTCATTAGTTAATCGTCTATTATCAGGTCTTGGTGTATGCGCCGCCTCTAATTCGCCACCACCATCGACTAATTCTGCTGTTGCCGGACCTCCACCAGCCCAGCAAGCACAACCCCCACAAGCTAATTCTTCACCAAATTCATCAGTCGTTGCTCAAGGGTCAGCACTTCCTATTCCTGTAACAGTGCAACCACTATCTGGCCCACAGCCTTCTTCTGCACAGAATACATTAGGCGCACTTAGATTTCAAGAATCAGCAAGATTAGAAGTTCAAAGATATAGACTTCAATTAGAACGTTCTTTTACGTCTGATCCAACTGAAAGGCAGAGATTGCAATCCGAAATAGATGATATTCGAGACCGTTTATCATCATTAGCAGCTCCAACTAGCTAATAAATATACCATTAACGGAGAGGTTTCATGGCAGGTGCAATTAAAACTCCTGTGTTTAAGGATTTTGACCTGAACATGAAGGTCCATCCTGTCACAGGTAAGCTAATAATTAGAAAAAATTCCGAATCTGTCAAGCAGGCCATAAGAAACCTTGTATTGACCGATAAAGGTGAAAGACCCTTTCGACCATTATTTGGTTCTGATATCCGATCAAGGCTATTTGATTTATATGATCCGGCAACAGAATCTAATATAACAGCTGATGTAACTTTAGCAATAGAAAATTATGAAGAACGCGCATTATTATTAGGTGTTGGGGTTGCTGGTGATCCTGATAATAATAATCTAAGGGTTAATATAACTTTTCGTACTATAAGCTCTGAAATTCCTAATACTCTTACCCTATCTCTGGAGGCCATACGCTAATGGCTACAAATAATGCGCTAACTGTAACAGGTCTTGATTTTGATACAATAAGATTAAACCTGCGTAATTTTTTAGCAGGCAAGCCTGATTTTGCAGATTTTGATTTTGAAGATTCTGCCATAGGCACACTAATCGATTTGCTAGCATATAACACATATTATAATGCATTTTATGCAAATATGGCTGCTAATGAAGGATTTTTAGATACAGCGCAGATTTACGAAAATGTAGCATCTCGCGCAAAAATGTTAGGGTATCTACCAACTTCAGCACGTGGTCCAACTGCTAATGTTTTGATTAATTTTAGTGTTCTTGCCAATTCTACCTTTAGAACTATATCAATTAACAAAGATACTCAATTTAGAAGTACTGTCAACGGGGTATCTTATACATTCGTCACACCTCAAACATATGCAATATATGCAAATTCATCAAATCGCTTTAGTGGTTATATAAACATCACCGAAGGAACACCTCTAACTCATCGGTTTCTATTTTCAGCATCTAATACATCATTTGTATTACCAAATGCAAATACTGATACATCAAGCATAACTGTTGCAGTCACTACAGCAGGAAATACGCAGACATATATTGTCGCTAATGATCTGAATACTGTCAATGCAATATCTAAGGTATTTTTCATAGAACCAGATCGTGATAAGCTGTATAAGATTAGCTTTGGTGATGGTATAATGGGCGTTAAGCCATCATTTAATAGCACGGTATCGGTATCTTATCGAGTATGTAATGGTATTCGCGCTAATGGTGCGAATAATTTTACTGCTATTGGAACTGTTGGTGGCCAAAATAGTTTTACACTCAGAACAATGAGTCGCGCTAATGATGGTGCGGAACCCGAATCTATCGAATCAATTCGATTTAATGCTCCTCGTTTATATGAAACCCAAAATCGCGCGGTTACGAGAGAAGATTATCGTCGCTTAATTTTACGCGATAATCCTGATCTTGGTGCTGTGAATGTATGGGGTGGTGAAGAAAATGATCCACCAATTTACGGTAAAGTATATGCAGCCGTCAAACCAAAAGTTGGTACTCTAATCTCTACAAATCGTAAAGAACAGATTAAAGCTGGAATCAGACAATATAATGTACAGTCGATTGACTTAGAATTGGTTGATCCGACATATCTTTATGTAGTGCCAACATTAACTACCAGATATGATCCAACTCAAACAACATTGGCTGCTTCTGAAGTTGTCGCAGCTATTGCAAATAAAATTATAAGCTATGAATCTACAAACCTCAATAGATTTGATGGTAGATTTAGATTTTCTAGATTTTTGGATTTTATAGATTCGGCCGATGCTTCAATCGCATCAAGCACAGGTAAGATTCAAGTACAGAAGAAATTTAAACCTTCTACTACAGCACAAAATACATATACCATAACTTTTAATCGAGCATTATTTCATCCTAGTGCAGGGTATGTGTCAGCAGTATCATCTACATCATTTACGTTAGAAGGACAGACATGCTTTTTTGATGATGATGGATATGGTAACCTTAGAGTATATTATGTTTCTCAAGGTTCTAAGAATTTTGTGCGAACTTCAATTGGTACTGTAGATTATGTAAACGGTATCATTAAAATCAATTCATTCCTACCGACAGCTATTGGTAATGGTGGTGAAATCGATCTACGTGTTGAGATCGAAGAATATAACGTATCTCCAGTGCGTAATCAGATTCTTCTAATTGCTGGTTCCAAAATAACTCTGATCAATGATAATACTGGAGCCATCGATGCAAGACTTGAAACAGTATCTACCTTAGGTAATACAACAAGTCTTAATTCATCATCAATCGCACAGCTGACAGCTTATTGATATGAGCATTTCTGGCGCCGAAGAAACCTTTAAAAAGATTTCACCTCTTATTGAATCGCAGTTTCCTGCATTCATAAGAGAGGATGGCCCAAGATTCGTATCATTCCTAAAAGCTTATTATGAATATTTGGAGCAAACTGGAAAAGCTGGAGATGCTACCAGAAGCTTAGTAGATTATCAAGATATTGACCGTACATTAGATTCTTTTGTTCAATATTTTCAGCGCGAATTTATGCTGAATATACCGCAGAATGTATTAGCGGACAAAAGACTTCTTGTAAAGCATATTAGAGATTTTTATCGAACAAGAGGTTCAGAATTTTCATATAAATTTCTGTTTCAAGCATTATTCAATAAAGATATTGAAATTATATACCCTGGTGATTATATTCTTAGAGCTTCTGACGGTCGTTGGGTAAAAGAAACTATAGTTCGAGTAGGTCCCCCATTTAGTGCTAACCCTACCGTATTTGATGGTCAGATTATTACAGGACAGATATCTGGTGCGGTTGCGCGTGTTCAAAAAGTTTCGCAGGTTACAATATTAGGTCAAGAACTATATGAATTTTTGGTTGAAGATGTCACTGGTAGATTTTGGGATGGTGAAATTGTTACAAATCCGCTAGGTGATACGGCCACTGTATCATCTCAATTTGGTAGTGTTGTTGATATAGAACAGATTGATAATCCTGGTGCATTTCACGCGGCAGGTGATAATGTCATCATAACATCGGCCGGAGCGATTGCTTCAGCCAGAGTTACGTCAACAAATGATATTGGTCCAATTTCTTTTAGAATTAATAGAGGTGGTAGCGGCTATCGATTAGGCCAAAGCATCATAAGTTTAACCGGAGGATCAGGCACAGGGGCGGCCGCAACTGTTACGTCTCTTTCAAATACTACATTTGTAAGTTTAAATACTGATGCTATATCACCATTGCGTAATGTTGTGCTTAATACTGGATCAACCTTTGTATCTCTTGGTACTAATACTGCTTCTGTATCTGCAAATTTGGCAACTGCTAATATAAGTTCGGTAATAGGTGCAAAATTAAAATTTGCTAATTCAATTGCCGGTTCAATTAATGCTATATCTGTATCAAGCGTAGGTGTGAATTATACTTCTGAATTACCAACCGTTACAGTTAGAGATCAAGTTGTATTTGAACAAAACATTTCAGGTCAAAATGGTAGATTTAAAGGTGATGACGCAGTAATCATTGCTATTCGTGCGCCAGGTGCTATAACGGGTCTTGATATAATATCATCTGATCCATCATTTGACAATTTAACAACTGCATCAGTGATAAATTCTCGTGGAACAACTTCAACTACTGATTCATATACAGACAATGCTGGTAGAACAAGATTTACAATACGTAATGAGACTTATAGTGCAACAATTAAGCCTGAAGTTTCAGCTGTTATTACTTTACCAGGTCGCTATATCGATACCAAAGGTTTCTTGAGTTGGAATATGCGACTTCAAGATAATGATTTTTATCAAGAATATTCTTATTTGATAAGAGTAACAGAGATTGTTGACAAATATAGAGATGTTGTAAAGAGAGTATTACATCCTGCCGGTTCAAAGATGTTTGGTGCTTATGTATTTACAGCTTCTAATATGAATCATATTGATCATTCAATAACAGGTATAGAATCTACTAAAAAACCTGTCACTCTTGATGTAAGCAAAGCTGCCGTTAATACTTCTGTGAATTTTTCTGTGGCCGCGGAGGAAAGTCAACCAGTAGGTTTGACATTTAGCCCATCAGGTAGAAAAATGTATATGATTGGACAAAATAATGATAGAATATATCAATATAATTTGACAACCGCATTTAATACATCAACAGCTTCATATTCATCAAAAAGCATTTCAATAGCCAATACAACTACATCCGGCCCCGGAGATACAGCACCAACCGATGTAAAATTTCATCCTGAAGGTCATACAATGTATATTGTTGGTACCGTTAGTGATAGAGTTTATCAATATACACTATCAACCGCATGGGATGTATCTACAGCAACATATGCATCCAAAACTGTGTTAGTATCATCACAAGACACCGCACCACAGTCTCTTGAATTTGGTGATAATGGTTCTAAGATGTATATGTTAGGTTCTACAAATGATAGAATATATCAATATACATTATCGACCCCATGGGATGTATCAACTGCATCATATGCATCTAAGTTCTTATCAGTATCTTCACAAGAGGCAAGTCCTTTAGGTATGGCATTTAGTTTTGATGGAACCAAAGTATTGGTTGTAGGTTCTAACAATGATACTGTATATCAATATAATTTGACTACAGCTTGGGATATTTCAACTGCTTCTTATTCAGGTAAGAGTTTGAGTGTATCTACTGAAGAAAGTGTGCCGCATGGTATAGCTCTTAGCTTGGATGATAGCAAATTATTTGTGGTAGGTACCGGTACAGATACGGTTTATACCTATCTAAGGTCATCCTAAAGTCTAATAAATAATTTGTCTATGGTGAGGACCTCATGACTAATCTAATAACTCCTTCATTTCGTATAAACACATCCGAACAATTTAAGGAAGCTTTTTCTGAAGCTAGCCCTACTCGGATGTATATGTTTGTGGGTAGAATAACTCCATATTCAAATGATCAAGTTGCTACAGCAACATCAAATACACTTACGGCCACAACTTTTGATGTATATAAAGATATGGTCGCATTAAAACGTATAAACACAACTGATATCATATCCATTGCACCCAGATATAACTGGACAACTGGCACAGTTTATATCCAATATGACAATTCAACAACTAATTTGTTTGATAAACAATTTTATGTTCTTACATCAGATAATAATGTATACAAATGCATTGATAATAATCGAGGTGCCGCATCTACTGTCGAGCCGACAGGCACAAGTACATCAATTATAACAACCTCTGACGGATATCGTTGGAAATTTCTGTATACAGTAACTACAGCTGATGCACAAAAATTTCTCACAACCACTTATATTCCAGTAAGAGAAGTTACAGCAAATAATGGTAGCGCACAATGGTCTGTGCAGCAAGCCGCGGCCAATGGTTCTATTGAACATATTGTAATTACATCAAATGGTGCTGGCTATATCAGTACATCAAATTCATTTTTATCTATCACTAGCTCTAGCATAGTTCAATTATCAAATAATGCACTTCAGGTTGATGGTGCTTACGTTGGTTCATCAATATACATTTCATCAGGATTGGGATCTGGTCAGCTACGTCGTATTATACGATATACTGGTACGGGTCGCACGGTCACTGTCAATTCTGCATTTTCTGTGACACCAAATACTACATCTAAGTATATAATTGCTCCTGCGGTAATAGTTAGCGGAGAAGGTGGAAGTCACACTGCTGTTCGAACAACAGCTTATGTTTCAAATTCTGTTGGCGGACAAATTAGAAAGATAACAATTTTAACTAATGGTAGAAATTATGGTTATGCTAATGTTAATATAATCGCAAATTCTACATATGGTTCTGGGGCCGCGGCCAGACCTGTAATATCTCCGCGTAACGGTCACGGTTCAAAAGCTAAAGATGAACTTAATGCCAAAGATGTCATGATGTCAATTTCCGTATCAGGTGGTGAATCAAATACATTTCCAACTAATAATGATTTCAGAACCATTGGTGTGATACGCGATCCAGTACTTAGATCAGGCCCTGTTGCTAATTCATCGGTTATTGATCAGTGTCATAGAATAATTGTTCAAAATGTTACAGGTGACTATACGGCCGATGAAGTAATAACTGGTGGAACTAGTGGTGTAAAAGGTAGAGTTGTATATTTTGCAAATACAAATGCTGCTAGAACAAAAGGTATTCTTCGAGTAATTCGTGTCACCACGGATGGTATAGGTAGAGGATTTTCACAAACTGAAACATTAACAGCGGCATCTTCTGGTGTTACGGCTTCAGTTATAAACGTAGTCAAGCCAGCTATCAGAGAATATACGGGAGATGTCTTATACATAGAAAACAATTTACCTGTATCAAGAAGAACCGATCAGGTTGAAGAATTTCGCTTCGTCGTGACGTTCTAAGGATAGGAAATACAGATGGCGTCTATTGCTAATACCGTCACGATTTCGACAAACCTTAATGTCGATCCGTATTATGATGATTTTGATGAATCAAAGAATTTTCATAGAATTTTATTTCGTCCTGGTCTAGCTGTTCAGGCGCGTGAACTTACTCAAGTTCAATCTATTTTACAAAATCAGATTGATAGATTTGCTGAGCATATTTTTAAAGAAGGTAGCGTTATTCGTGGATGTCAAACCCTTCTTGATAAAGATGTATTGTTTATTAAATTAAGAGATAGAGCATCGAATGGAACAACCACGGTCAATGTATATTCATTTTTAAATAAAACTATCACGGGTGTAACTTCAGGAGTATCTGCTAGCGTTATTAAAGTTAATGACGGGTCAGAAGCAAATACACCAAACTATAAAACACTTTTTGTTAAATTGACGGGCGCCAATGGCCCTATTCGTATGTTTTCAAATGGCGAAATTATCAATTCAACAAGTGGTGGATTTACTGCTAATTTAATTAGCTCTGGGGCTACTGGATTTTCGGCCCTGATGAAAATATCATCAGGTGTAATCTTTGCAAAAGACCATTTTGTTCGTACAGATGACGATCTTTTAGTTTTATCGAAATATTCATCTAATACATCTGGGAGAATTGGTTTTAATGTAATAGAATCTATTGTTAAAGAATCTGATGATTCTACATTGTTGGACCCTGCATCAGGTTCATATAACTATGCCGCGCCAGGCGCAGCAAGATTAAAATTATCTGCTAGATTTGTTACAATTGGTTTGAATGAAACTGCAAGTAATAATTTTATAGAACTTGTTCAGTTAAAAGATGGTGTAATTCAATCACAATCAGATACTCCACAATATGGTCTATTGCGTGATTATTTTGCAAAACGCACTTATGATGAATCAGGTAATTATGTAGTAAAGGGCCTAAATCCTAGACTTCGCGAACATTTATTAAGCGCGAATAACCAAGGGGTATATACTTCTGGTGAAGGTGGAGATTCAGCAAAACTTGTCGTAGAACTTACTCCAGGTAAAGCCTATGTGCAAGGTTATGATATTGAAACTTTACAGAGTGCTAGAGTAGCGATTGATAAAGCAAATGATTATGCTTCAGTATCATCGGCTTCTACCATTATCGATTATGGTAATTATGTCATAGTTGACAATATTGTTGGTAATTGGGGTGTAAATTCGCAAGCTTTAGTAAGTCTGCGGGCCCAGCAAGCTAATGCCGTATCCACATTATCATATTCAACAACATCATTACCGTCAACACAAATTGGTACAGCTCGGGTTCGTTCTTTAGAACATTATAGTGGCACTCCGGGGTTACCTTCAGCTCAGTATAAGCTATATCTGACTGATATTAATATGAATTCCGGATTTGGCTTTACAAATGTACAATCCATAGGATATGATGGTGGTGCAGGCACTGCACTTGGTAAGGCTGATATACTTGGTTCTAATGGTCTTAATGCTAATACCTCAGAATCAGCATTTGATAGGGCCGTTTTTAGATTACCTGCAAAATATATTAGGCGTCTGAGAAGTACTTCAGGTACAGTAGTATCTGATTTTAGATTTAAGAAATCATTTGATATTACTTTTGGTACTGCAGGTACTGCAACGGTTACAACAGGTTTAGCTAGCGAAACGTTCTCAGGATCAGGTGCATTATCTGCATCTCTTGGAAGAGCAAATTATTATGTGGTTGCGCGAGGGTCGGGTAATACCGGTGCAATTGGCACACTGCGGTTAAGCACAACAAGTGGATCCAATACAATAACGCGTTCAAATAGCTCCATTGATTTGACCACACGTATTAGTCCAGGCGAATTGATTCGTGTTGCAAATACCGGTGATTTCATTGTAACATCTGTATCTGCATCATCTTTGACGACTCTTTCTACAGCAAGCGCAACCAGAACAGGTATGAGGGTTCACAAGCTAATTAAGCAAGGTCAAATTTTAGATTTTGGCGGAAGCGGTGGTCTTGCTGGCACAGCTCGTAGCATAACTGTATCATCATCTACTCAAACTGATTTTGATCTTAAAGAAACTCTTGGTTCATCTATCAATGCTACTGTGATAGCAGAGTTAAACAAAGTTGATGGACAAGAAGCATCTAAGACAGTTAACCGTAACCGACTGGTTCAAATTAGAGTTGGGTCTGGTGGTGGTACATCATATGTGGCCAATACTACAGGGCCCTGGCCTCTTGGATTATCAGATGGTTTTAAATTATTATCTGTACGCAAAAAGTCCGGGTCTAATTTTGCCAGTCTGACTGAAGGTACTGACGTAACAAATAGCTTTGTGCTTGATTCAGGTATGAATGATAGCTATTACAGTCATGCACAATTAGTTAAAAAGCCTGGTGCTGGGATTAGCATATCTTCTGGTGATAGATTGCTTGTAAAGCTTGATTATTTTATACATAGCTATTCAACTGGTGTAGGATATTTTTCTGTAGATTCTTATCCTGTGAGTGATGCAACTGCAGGAACAGATACCACAAAAATTTATACATATGATATACCAAGATTTACATCACAACGTACAGGTATCCTTTACGATCTTAGAGATTGTATTGATATACGTCCAAGAATGACGGATACTGCAAACACGGTTACCTCGCTTTCAAATATATCAATAAATCCAAAACTATCAACATCCTTTGATCAACCGTCCGGTGGTCTGCGATTTATGTCAACTGGTGATACATTTACTACGGATCTTGATTACTATCTGTATAGAAATGATAGAATAGTTTTGGATCGTAAAGGTATATTTTCTCTAGTAAGAGGCGTTCCATCCAATAATCCGACAACACCGGATGAACCATTGGATTCCATGTCTATTGCTACTATAAATTTAACTCCATATCCATCTCTGCCTGATGAACAAGCACGTAGAGTCGGAAGAACAGATCTTGCATCTAAAGTATTTCCTATTAAGAACCCTAGATTTACTATGAAAGATATTGGTGTTCTTAGAGATAGAATTGAAAATCTTGAATATTATACAACTCTAAATTTATTAGAGATGGATACCAAAAATCTATTGATTCAAGATGAAACTGGTAATAATAGATTCAAGAATGGTATTTTGGTCGATCCATTCTACGGCCATAATGTTGGAGATGTTACTAATTCTGATTATAAGATTTCTGTAGATTCAGCTAAGGGTGAAGCACGTCCACCGTTTAAGCTAGACAATTTTGAATTATTCTATAATTCTGCTAATTCATCAAATGTGGTTCGTACGAATACGACTACAGGTGGTGTGGCTAGAGATCAGATAGTATTCATTTCAAATAGTGCCGCTGCATTTGCGAATGGTCAGACTGTAACCGCAGGTGGTGCATCTGGTACATTAAGATTTAAAGTCAATAACAAACTGTATATTGAAAATGCTACTGCAAATTTCTCTACAGGAGCTACGGCAACAAGTGGAGCTGTATCATCTACAATTTCTGGTGTATATGCAATTCCACCTGGAAATCTTATAACTCTACCATATACACATGAAGTTTTTGTTCGCCAGCCATTTTCTTCTACTACAAAAAATGCAGCAGGTTTATTTTGGAAATGGAATGGTAGAGTATTTTTAAATCCTGATAGTGATTATTGGACAGATACTGTCCAATTACCTGATGTAAATGTCAATGTTGATAATTTTGATGATAATTGGGCGCAAAGCGGGGCCTGGGGTACTTCTTGGAATAATTGGCAAACCGTTTGGCAATCATCATCGGATGCAGTTGTAAATAATACAACAGTATCAACTCAAGGTGATGCTACAATAGCAACAACAACAAGTACCACTACAACTACAACGACATCTGGTCAAGTTAGAGAAGGTATTCAGTATTCACTAACTCCAGTAACAACTACAACTAATTATGGCCCAAGAGTCATATCAACAAACATACAACCGTTTATGCGGTCTAGACCTATTAGATTTACCGCAACAGAAGTTAAGCCTGGTGCAAGATTATATGCATTTTTTGATGGCACACCAGTATCAGAATATGTAACTCCAACCAATTCATCCTTTGCAAATACTGCTAGAGAAGGTGGTCCGCTTTTTTCGGCTGCTAATGGAAATGTTTATGGTATATTCAGAATTCCTGCTGATGAAAGATTAAGATTTAGAACTGGTACATTAAGATTCCGTTTGTCAGATTCACAGACAAATGATATATCAGCAGGATCATCTTTGACTTCAGCAGAAGGTTCATATTCATCGCAGGGATTGACACAACAAACTCAATCTACCATAGTATCAACTACCAATCCACAAGTTGTTATGACGGCCGTATCTGAAAGTCAAACTGCAATTACTAATGCAGTATCAACAACAACTACTTCAGTTAGTGCATCAGTTACTCAAAATATTACAAATGTAATTAATGTTACTCAAGTTGTACAGCAACCAGCCCAAGAAGATCCAATAGCGCAATCATTCACTGTTAATACTCTTGCGGTAGGTAAAGTAAATGGTTCTGGTGCATTTGCTACAAAAGTTGATCTTTTCTTTGCATCTAAATCCACAACACTTGGATGTGAAGTCCATCTAAGAGAAATTGATACATTATCAAATACTATAACACCCAGGGTAGTTCCATTCAGTACAGTATTTTTGCAACCAGCAGAAATAAATGTAAGTGATAATGCTTCTGCGCCAACACCAGTATATTTTAGCGCACCTGTATATTTACAAAATGGTAGAGATTATGCAATAATAATAAAACCAGTAGGTAATAATCCAGATATAACTTTGCATATCTCTCGTTTAGGTGAAGTTGATAAATTAACAGGTAATAGAATAACTTCTCAACCAGCCGCTGGTATGCTATTTGCTTCAGCAAATGACAAAGTTTATACAGCGATTCAAGAAGAAGATTTGAAATTTACACTTTATGTTGCAAACTTCCAAAATTCATCGGTAGGTTCTGTAGTATTTAAAAATGAATTACGTGATTATTTGGAAATTGCAAATGCATCAGCAGCTTTTATTCGAGCTGGTGAATTAGTTCACGGTGAGACAATTCTTGTTGGAACATTTGCTAACACAAAACATGTAAATACCGGAGTTACTTATGTTCAAGGTATGACTTCGGGTGCTACTGGAACCATATCACGGTTTAGCACATCACAATTACGGGTTCGTAATGTATCATTGACTTCAAAATTTAGAGGTGGTGAAACTATTCGCATTCGCAATACAAATGCAACAACAGGTGTCATAGTTGGTAATTCGACTGGGGGTATCACCTCAGCAACAACACCAACTGGTCGCGTAGCATATTTTGATGCGGTATCATTTGCGAATACCTATTTGCATCTGGCAAATGTGGCCTATACAAATAGTGGCGCAGCTTCTGGTTCAGGTAGAGTTTTCTTTGCTAATAACTGGATTCGCGGTCAAGTTAATGGAGCGATAGCTCGCATAGTTAAACTTGATCGTCTTCAGGCCGATGTATTAAATATATCTACTGATTTCTTGACACCAACAAATACCGCGATAATTGTATCTGGTAAATTTGCCACAAGCAATAGCAGTAGAGATACCTCATATATCAATCTTGATGTAAATAATAATAATGAATTTGCATCACCTAGATATGTGCTTAGCCGTAGTATGGAATCTAATACTTCGATTAGTGGTACTTCAATGGGTGCAGATAGATCAGCAGAAATTAAGACCTCATTGATTAGCTTGAATAGATATGCATCACCAGTTCTTGATGTTCAACGCATTTCTGCTATCATAGTGGAGAATTTGATTAATAATGATACAACTGGTGAGGCCAATACCGCAAGTGGTGGTAATGCTTTAGCAAAATATATTACTAGAAAAATGACACTTGCTGATGGTCAAGATGCGGAAGATATTAGAGTTTATCTGACTGCTTATCGTCCACCTGGATCAAATGTAAGTGTATATTACAAAATTCTACACAAAGAAGATAGTGATACATTTGCTAATGCTAGATGGATTCCAATGGATCCTTCTTCGGAAGCAGGATTTACATCATCTACCACATATTCTAGCTCAGAATTGAAAGATGATTTTAGAGAATATGTATTTGTCCCACCTGTTTATGTTGAATCTGGTGGAGAGTCTGCTTATAAATCGGGAACAAATCCAAGCAATAGTGATATAATTGAATATAAAAATTCAACTGGCGCTAAATTTGTTGGTTATAAGTATCTGTCAATCAAGGTCATTTTAACAAGCACGTCAACAACAAATCCACCAAGATTAGATGATGTTAGAGTGATTGCATTACAGAGATGACAAAGCCACCTTTTGCTAAAATAAAAAATGAATCAGGTTATGTTAAAGATATGGCCAATAAGGCTATACTCTCAACTGATCTTGTTGGATTAGAAGCATATAAGACGAGAAAGAAAAAAGCGGTCGAAATGCAATCCAAATTAGATGAGATAAATACTCTAAAGCAGGACGTCGCTGAGATCAAGGATCTATTAAAACAGCTACTCGGATCCAAGGAATAGTCATAGATGGCTAAAATTGCAAATGTCGCATTAACTAATACGTTTGATACCTGGAGGATTCGATCTAACCAGGCATTTAATCGTTTAAGTCAATTTGCGATTGATGAATCAAAACTTTATGCTAATACACTAACTGCTAACGTGCAGTTTGTATCTTTAGGTGCAACAAAGCTAGGTTCAAGTGCCACTACAAGAATTATAGCTAATGGTCTATTATCAACTAACGGCAATTTTACTGTATCAGGTAACTCAGTTATAGGCGCGGCCACTAAGCGTACTGTGATAAATGGAACGGTAACGGCTAACGGCAATTTAACAATAACTGGTAATACTACGATCGGTGATGCCGCTACTGATAGATTAACTTTAAATAGTAATACTGTTTCAATTGGTGCGGCCGTATTAAATATTGATACTGGACTTCTATTTTTACAGAAAAATTCAAATAGAGTAGGTATTAATACACTACGCCCAAATACGGCTTTTCATGTGAATGGTGTGGTCTTGGCAAATAGTGGATTCAAATATCCAGACGGAGCTTTAACAACTGCGCCACTATATGTGTATGATGATACCGGCTCTCAGTTGTATCCATAAGGTAATACGATGGCAAATCCTTTAAAGGTCAAAAAAACAGGCGCTACATTTAACGGCCTGCAGCTTATGACAAATGCAGAGATGAATTATACTGTCGATGTTGTTCTTAAATTATTTGCCAATACAAATTCAGGTCTTGGTACTGTAAATATTGATGGTGCTACTGGTACATCAATTGGTACATTTGTTGATACTTCTAGATCAGGTTCTGTTGGTGATCACCCAGTTGCAGATTCACCTACAACAGTAACCACATATACATTTAAGCAAGATGTTACAACTGCTGCAACAGAAGTTATAACAAGGCCGATTGAACATTCATCTAGCGGTATTAGACAACAAAATGATACACAGCTAAATGCATCAATCATCACACGAGCCTTAGCTAACTGTGCAGCATCTGGTATAGGTTCATATGCATTACAACCTAGTGCTCCAGTTGGAACTTGGACATCAGTCGGCACCATAACAAATAGTGTTATCGGTGCAACCAATACATCAACCTTGTGGAGAAAAACTGGTGGTACTGCCCCAACCGCGGTAAGACCATTAAAATATCAAACTAGTCCGTCAAAATCTTTCAAAGAAATGACGGATGTTGAAATACAAGGTCTTACTAATAGATTTCGTAATCAGATCATATCTACTGGTATTTGCACTTACAAATTACAAACATCAGCTCCATCACCAGGCACATGGACTACAACCGGTGCGGCCTTTGATGATACTAGAAATACACTAGCATCTGCGAACTATACCGGATCATATACTGGTTCATATGGAGCCACTTATAGTGGATCCTTTGCAGGATCTTATGCAGCCACTTATAGTAGATCCTTTGCAGGATCTTATGCAGCCACTTATAGTAGATCCTTTGCAGGTTCTTATTCCGGTAGCTATTCCGGTACCTATTCTGGTCCTTATTCAGGATCTTATACAAGAAATAGATCACAAAATTTTCAAACATTTTTTACTGGATTTGGTGGTACGATTTTTACTGGATTCTTTACAGGATTTTATACAGGGTTCTATACAGGATTTTATACAGGATCTTATACAGGATCTTATACTGGTAGCTATACTGGGAATTTTGCTGGTACATATACTGGTAACTATACTGGGAATTTTGCTGGTACATATGCTGGTAACTATACTGGGAATTTTGCTGGTACATATGCAGGATCATATGCCGGATCATATGCTGGAACAACTATTCAAGCAAGTTCAGCTACCATTTCAACAGTCAGCCTTTGGGTGAGGACCGCATAAATGTCTGATAGACAAATTTTGGAACCATATTGGGCATCCAATTTAAAAAATCAAATAGTATGTAAATTTAAATATGCTGATGGGCGAGAAGTTGTGGCATCCGTATCGCAAACGGATGAAGGTAATCCTGATTGGGATGAAATAATTCAGAAATTTACTATGGAAGAAATTGATGCCAATACGGCCGCAGGTGTTCAAAGACATGAAGAAAATCGTTTAAAACGTCAGATGGAGCAGCAACGTCAAGCCGATAATTTTAGACGTGAAGCTTTGTTTATGGCTAAGAGTGATGCATTTGAAGTTGATTTGGTAAGAACTTCTACAAATACTGAGTTAAAATCAAAACTTAGAAAAGCGGCCTCTATTATGGAAGTTACTTTACTTGCATCTATGATTGCGCTAGATAATTACAACATGCAAAAGGTGACAGTCGATGCCGAAACGTCGTCAGCAAACACAGCTTGAGCCTAGCAAAGGCTATCTTCTTGTAGCATCATATTCAAAAGCTTATTATGATGCTGCAATAAGATGCGCGATATCTATTCGTGACCATCATCCTGATGCTAGAATAGTTCTGTTTACCCATGCAGATTTTATTAAGGATTCCGATAGATATCTATTTGAAGATGTCATAACTGGTATTCCGTATCATATGCGCGCAAAATTATGGGCCCTTGATAAGACTCCATTTGATATAACTCTATATCTAGATTGCGATACTGAAATATGGCATAATGATATTTCTAATATATTTGACCTATTAGGTGATAGTGATATCGCAATAACTAATATTCGAGAATATGCTGGAAAAGGCACTAATGTAAGTAAGACTGAAAAAATGACACATCACTGTGGTGTATTTCTTTATAGAAAAAATACAACCATTAGCTTTATGCAAAAATGGTGGTGTGATTATTTGATTCAAACAACACGTGGTCCATGGCCATATCCCGAATATGAATCTAATATGAAACCTTGGGATCAATTTACTTTTTGGCGGTTGTTGAAAGAAGAATTTAAAAATATTAAAGTATCAATCTTGCCAGATGATGCTAGATGGAATTTCATACATCTGTATCTAGATAGTGAGACCGATAAGCCAATAGTGGTCTGGCACTATACAATACCCAGAGGAATCGTAGATGCAAACTCTATCAAAGATACATCCTATTCTCCAGAAAATTTTAGATGACTTTTCTGATTGGTTTTTCCAACAAGATTTGTCACAATTAAAAATACAAAGACGAGATGATTTTAAGAAAAATCTATCTTACATAGAATGCACTAATAGAGAATATCTGGAGTCGGCCTTACCGACTCCGGAGAGATTTGGTTTTCCTAGAGACTGTTATGGTATTGATATGATCATACACCATTCGAAGGAAAGAGAGTTTTTTCCGACTTATTTTGATCCAGTGCTTAGAAAACTAGATGATGATCTAATGACATTTCTTGGCGCTAGAAATAATGCATTAAAGATGTATTATCCACCAGAAGGTTTTATAGGATGGCATAATAATGGAAATGCACATGGTTACAATATAGTAATAACATATAGCAAAACTGGTGATGGTGCATTTTATTCATATGATTTGAAAACCAAAGAAATCATAGAATACAAAGATAAGCCAGGTTGGAATATAAAGGTTGGATATTTTGGTAAATTTTCAGAACCTGATACTGTATTTTGGCATTCGGCTAGAACCGATTGTGATAGATTGACATTAAGCTATATCATATATGATAAAAATATTTGGGATAATATGATCGAAGATATTCAATCATGATTTGGTTAACATTTGAATAACTTCTGCATCTGACATCTTTAGACTAAACACAGAATCAACTAATGAAGTTCTATTGAAAATCCATTTCATATCCAAAATATCATAACCATCTGGATATTCAAATGTAATAAATTCATCATTACCAAAATATTTGATCATATATTCTTCACTGGCCGATATGAATTTTTCATATAGATCATGATGATTACCACCAGTCCACATCATGATTGATGAATTTAATATGGTAAAATACATACCCAAAGTCTTTTTTCGTAAATGAGTATTTACTAAACTTTTATGCGTGATTTTAGATGGGTTTTGTCCTATGATTAGCTTGTCACCAAATTGTAGCATTTCATCTATAGGCTTTAAAAGCTTCGAATCTAGATCAAAAAATATACATTTTGCACCATCTTCACATAATCCTGGCTTAAATAATAGAAGCTTGAACCACCAACCTTCCAAATCATGATCACGCACATCTATCGGAATAATATCTGTGCCTATAAATTCGTCGGGGTCATCGGTTAGGCAATAGTGTTTGAATGGTGAACCGAGATAAATCTTACTTGATTCATTAATGGCCATAACATATTTTTTGTTATATTTTGGCTTTACTAATATGGAGTATAGATGATACATGTCGACCTCTATAAAATTCATATGCTATAAGTGGGGAAAGAAATACCCAAGTATATATGTTAACAGATTATATAATATGGTAAAAGCACATTACAATGGCAGCTTTTCTTTTCACTGTATAACTGATGATATTTCAAATATTAGAAATGAAATTATAACACACGACATTAATAAAATTGCATCATTTCGTAAAGATATAGGATCAATTTTTACAATAGAAAAATTAAGTTCATTTAAACCTGGTTTTTTGGATGGAGGTCGATTTGTTTTACTAGACCTTGATATCATAATACATGGTAATTTAACAGAATATTTGAATGGGTGTTTTACAGAATTTAGATTGATCAAAAATTATTGGCAACCTGATTATGCAGATATAACCCATTATGGCGGTAATTACTGTTCAATAAATTCATCATTCGTTACATGGAAAGATGATCAAGCATCACACATATATGATTTTTATATGAAAAATCTCAATAAGATTTCTCGGGTTTACAATAGTTTTGATAGATCATTATATTATCTTCAAGATGGGCAATATGCATTTCATTCAAAAGGAATAGTATATTCTTATAATGGAGGGGCCCACTATCCTGATGATAGGTCCGTAGGATTATATAGAGATTCTTATAAAATTTGCATATTTAATAATTCTCATGGTTATGGTATGGATATTAACAATACAAAAAATTGGGCATTAAGCATGTGGAAAAAATATGATACCTTATAAAGATATGAAAGAAAAAATTTCATCCAAATATAATAAGTTAATAAGAACGTCAGAATGGCCAATATCTCATGTATTAAATGATAGCATAGATCCTTATTATTCTAGTATAGAATATGAAATTGTCGAATCTTTGATACCGCATATTGAAAATGGTTCTAAAATTGCCATATTAGGTTCTTGGTTTGGTATAACTTTTTTAGAAACATTTTCTTTAATAAATCACAAAATAGATACGATAAAGCTATTTGATTATGACCCAACGGTTGAAATAATTGGTAAAAAAATATCCAATATGGTAGATATTGATGTCAAATATCTAAGAAAAAATGTAATTTTTGATGATATAACAAAAGATATAGATGGGTTTAATATCTTCATAATACCCTATATTCATATGCTATTACCTTTTGATGATATTATTCCAAATGCACCTAAAAATAATTTGATTTCATTGTCTGGTTCAAATGATGCATTTTTAATGAGATATGGAAATCCTATATTCAATGTAGATGATCTAAAGCAACAAACAACATTTTCCGATGAATTGTATATCTCAGAAAAAGAAATGAAATTTCTGGATAGGAGATTAAGTTTTAAAAAATCGATTTTAACGGCAAGAATCTAAATAGGCCGTGATCTAGCTATAATATGAATGAAAACATTATAGCTGGAGGATGCCTATTATGGCTGAAAATAAAGAAGAACCCGCAGCGCAGACACCTGCTCTTACACAAGAGCAAACCACGCTGTCAATGGCACATTCATTTTTTGTTACAAAAATATCGATTATATCTCTTGCATCAATCATGGTATCTGTGGTTGGTGTTTTGTTAATTAGCATTTTTCATCCAGATGTTGATAATAACAAAATTTTTGAAATTCTCGGACCTGCATTTCAAACTGTAGTCGGTTGTTTTGTTGGAATGGTATCTGCGAATTTCATAAGGAAATAATATTATGGACCAGCTCCTTAATATAGTCAAGACGGTTGCACCAACTATCGCAACTGCGATGGGTGGACCTCTTGCAGGTATGGCAGTTCGCACCTTATCCGAGACATTGCTTGGTAAGCCTGACGGTACGCAAGAGGAGCTGGCCGCGGCGGCAGCGGCTGCAACACCAGATCAATTACTTGCGCTAAAAAATGCTGAAAATAATTTTAAGCTTGAAATGAAAAAGCTTGATGTCGATTTAGAGCGTATTAGCGCAGGTGATCGTGATAGTGCTCGTCATATGGCAATGCAAAATCCAAGAGATTGGACACCAAGGGCTTTGGCAGGTGTTATTACAATTGGTTTCTTTGGTGTATTAATGTATATGTTGATGTTTGGTCTACCTGCTGCCGGTGGTGGTGAGGCAATGTTGGTTATGCTAGGTACCCTAGGCACAGCATGGGGTGCTGTAGTATCATTCTATTTTGGTTCATCGGCAGGCTCAAGAGCAAAAGATGAAGCTTCGGCTGGAAAGAAGTAAGCCATAAATAGTATGGCTTAATTCGGAGGTAGGTATGGCTGTACCAACTACTCGCAAGCTGTTCAAAGATTATTGTCTTAGACGGCTAGGTTATCCTGTCATTGATATCAACGTTGATGATGGTCAAGTTGATGACCGCATCGATGATGCGCTTGCATATTATCGAGATTTTCATTTTGATGGTACAGAACACATCTATCTTTCATATAAGATTACACAGACGGATGTGAATAACAAATTTATCACGCTTCCTGATAATATCAATTATGTCATTCGTATTTTTGATATTGGTCGTGCATCTAGCGTATCAAATCTATTCAATGTGCGATATCAAATTCATCTGAATGACTTGTTTGACTTTACAAGTACAACTTATGTTCCATATGTTATGGGTATGCGTCATATTGAGGAGCTTGAACAGATATTTGTTGGTAGCAAACCAATTCGATTTAATCGTCATAACAACTGTTTATATGTTGATATGAAATGGGACAAAGATGTTAAGGTTGATGATTATGTAATTGTCGATTGCTATCGTGTACTTGATTCTGAGGCCTTCAGCGATGTCTGGTCAGATCCGTGGTTAAAGAAATATGCATCAGCTCTTATCAAAAAGCAATGGGGCGAAAACCTAAAGAAGTTTGAAGGTATGAACCTTCCTGGTGGGGTAAAATTCAACGGCCAAAAAATTTGGGATGAAGCTAATGATGAAATCAATGCTCTTGAAAAAGAAATGAATAGTGGCTATAGCTTACCCGTCATGGATATGATGAATTGATATGGCCACAAACAAATATTTTCGCAACTATAGCTATGGACGAGAGCAAAGGGTAGAGGATGATCTAACCGTCGAGGCGATCAAAATTTATGGTGTTGATGTGCAATATATGCCACGTACCATATTCAATGAGATTGAAGAATTTGGTGAAGATCCTCTATCAAAATTTGATCTAGCAGTACCCATCGAAGTTTATGTCAATAACCTTGAGAATTTTCAAGGCGAGGGTGATTTTCTTAGCAAATTCAATCTGGAAATTCGTGATCAGATTACTCTTACAATGGCCAGGCGGCGTTGGGATCAAATTCGTACAGAAAAATTATTTGATGAAGTTGGAAATGCATATCTTACTGAAGATAATCCTGCAATCTATTCATCAAATACTGATAACTATCTTTTGGAATCTGGCAGCGCAAATGGTTATTCTATTTCATCATCGCGGCCTCTTGAAGGCGACTTGATTTATGTTCCGTTTATAAACAATGGAAACGGCGCTATCTATGAAGTAAAATTTGTTGAGCATGAGCGCGTCTTTTATCAGCACGGTAAGCTGTACACATATGAAATGACATGTGAATTATTCCGTTATAGCTCGGAACGTCTTGACACCGGCAATAATGATATTGATATAATTGAAACCCGACTAACTCAAGATATCTTAAATTATAATTATCTAATGGAAAATTCAGATACCATGATATCTGAAGATGGTGGTTATATAGTTCAAGAATTCCGTTTAGAAAATATACTAGGATCTGCAAATAATGAGCTATTTACGCAGAAATCATTTATAGACGTAGACTTCAGCGAGCGTAACCCATTTAGCGAGGTAGATAGGTATTAATCATGCCAATATTCGGCTCTTCCTTCTATCATCAGACGCTTAGAAAATATGTTATCACTTTTGGTAACATGTTTAATGATATGACAGTCAGTCGTATAGATTCTACAGGCAAAACAATTCAAACTTTAGGAATACCTATTTCATATAGTCCTAAAGAAAAATGGTTAGCTAGATTAAAAGATAATCCCGATCTTACATCTCAAGTACAGACGGTTTTACCTAGACTATCATTTGAGATAACTGGATTTGAATATGATGGTACCCGTCGTCTTCAATCTTTAACTAGAAATGTTTCTACAAATTCTAATGGTTCTTTTAAATATCAGCGTACACCAGTTCCATGGAATTTAAATTTCTCGTTATATTCATATGTAAGAAATGCCGATGACGGTGTTCAAATTATGGAACAGATTCTTCCTTATTTTGGGCCAGAGTGGACAAATACATTAAACTTGATTCCTGAAATGGGTATCAAGATGGATGTACCAACTATACTTACGGGTATGAATATAGAAGATACCTATGAAGGTGATTATGAAAATCGTAGAGCCCTCATATACACATATAATTTTACAATGAAATGTTGGTTCTTTGGTCCTGTGCGCACACCTGCTAATGATGGTGGTATTATTCGTCGCACTATACTTAATTTTCATTCCATGGATACTAATCTTAGAGCAAATACTCTTTATGGTATTACCGTCGATATCACAGATGAAGAAATTGATAGATCACTTACAACATCTCGTGTTACTATACAGCCAGGATTATTTGCTAACGGAGTCGGCACCGCTAATAGTGCTGCATCAATAAATCGTAATTTAATAGCGGCCAATTCAGATTGGAAATATGCACCTAATACATTTTTCTATCCTAGTGGTGTGAAATATGATCCAATAACAGGTCAGGATTCTTAAAATGAGCAGTTTACATGATGCTTTAAATCTACCAGAAGTTCAGAAAAAAGAAACTCTGCCAGCAGTAATAGATCAGACTGAAACTTCTGATGATCTTGAAATTGATTATAAAGAAGCACGAAATAATTTAAAAGATGTCATAGGTAAGGGTAAAGAAGCCCTTGAGAATCTTTTGACAATGGCAAAAGACCTTGATTCACCTCGTGCATATGAAGTTGTAGGTCAGCTTATCAAGACGATATCTGATGTAAATAAAGATTTGATCGATATTCACAAACGCAATAAAGATATCAGAGGCGAAGCCGCAGGTCCTAGCACAGTGGTGAATAATGCTGTATTCATAGGTAGCACGGCCGATCTGCAAGCAATCATAAACGGTCGCAAGGAAGATATCATAGACGGGCAAACTTCTGATGTCTGATAATTATCTGGGCAATCCTACTTTAAAAAAAGCTGGTGTTAAGATAAACTTCACGGAAGATCAAATCCGTGAATATCATAAGTGTGCTACAGATCCTGAATATTTCATTCAAAATTATATGAAGATTGTCAGCGTTGACCGCGGTTTGATAAATTTTGGTTTATATCAATATCAGCGCAAGATGGTTCGCACCTTTAAAGATAATAGATTCTCGATATGTAAGATGCCTCGTCAGTCAGGTAAATCTACCACTGTTACTGGATATATGTTGTGGTTGATATTATTTCATGACAATCAAAGCATTGCCATTCTAGCTAACAAAGGTAGTCTTGCGCGAGACATGCTTGCCAAAATTCAGCTTGCATATGAACATATACCAAAGTGGATGCAGCAAGGTATCGTCATATGGAACAAAGGTAATATTGAACTTGAGAATGGTTCAAAGATATTAGCATCTGCAACTTCAGCTAGCGCGATTCGCGGTGGTTCATATAATCTGATCTTTCTAGATGAATTTGCATTCGTACCACGCAATATCGCTGAAGAATTTTTTGCATCCGTTTATCCTACGATTAGCTCTGGTAAGACTTCTAAGATCATAGTCGTATCGACACCTAACGGTCTGAACCATTATTACAAGATGTGGGTTGATGCGACTGAGAAACGTAGCGAATACGTACCAATTGAAGTGCATTGGCGCGATACACCAGGTCGTGATGATAAGTGGCGCGAACAAACAATTCGCAATACCAGCGAAGAACAATTCAAGCAAGAATTTGAAACCGAGTTTCTTGGAAGTACGCTTACTCTTATTTCAGGTTCAAAACTTCGTTCTATGGCATTCCGAAATGTAACCAGAGATGGTTGGGGTGTCGATATCTATCATCAACCTGAATATAAGCATACCTATGCTATCATGGTCGATACTGGTCATGGTGTTGGTCTTGATTATTCTGCTTTTAGTGTGATAGATGTGTCACAGGCTCCATATAGACTTGTTGCAAAATATAAAAACAATAATGTAGTTCCATCATTTTATCCAGAAATTATTGCCAGATATGCTAAGGCCTATAATAATGCTTATATCTTGGTAGAAACTAATGATGTAGGTAAAACAATCGCGGAAGTTTTACATCGTGATCTTGAGTGTGATAACGTATTATCCACTATACAAATGGGTCGTGGTGGTCAACAGCTTAGTGCCGGATTCTCAGGTAGATCACAATTAGGTGTTACCACTTCAAGGTTTGTGAAAGCTGTTGGTTGTGCTAATTTAAAAGAGTTAATCGAAGGTGATAAGCTTATCATCGAAGATTTTGATACTATTGAAGAACTTTCAAATTTTGTATCAAAAGGCAATTCTTTTGAGGCCGAAGAGGGTTATAATGATGACCTTGTGATGACATTGGTTTTATTTGGTTGGCTAACAAAACAACTTTTCTTTAAAGAGCTAACTGATATAGATATTAGACACCGTATAGCTGAGGAAAAGCTACGGGAGATGGATGAAGATTTGTTGCCGGCAGGTTTTTATGATGACGGTACAATGGATGATCCGATGTCATTAGATGGCACTTCGGGTGATGGCGAATGGTTTGATCGATGGAGCCGAGTCTGATGGCTTTTTTATAAATATCGTGGATGGGAAATTACATCAGATATCTCTAGGAGGAAATGATCATGCCATTTCAAATCTCTCCCGGCGTGAATGTCAGCGAAATTGATTTGTCAACGATCGTCCCTGCCGTAAGCACGACGACCGGTGGTATCGCTGGACATTTTCATTGGGGCCCGGTTCAAAAACGTGTATTGATTGATACTGAGGACAATCTTGCACTGCAATTTGGTAGACCAGATGCTAACACAGCTGATTCATTTTTTACAGCCGCTAGCTTTCTCGGTTACGGAAATCAGCTATTTGTAGTTCGCGCCATTAATGAAGCTGGCAGTACTACAAATGCACGTAATGCCACAACAAATGCAGCCAATACAACAAATACCGTCATTAAAAATGATGATGACTATGATCTAAATTATTCTAGCGGTATTTCTGGTGTTGGTAATTGGGTTGCAAAATATCCAGGTGAACTTGGTAATTCGCTTCGTATTTCAGTTTGTCCATCAGCAAATGCGTGGACAAGCACACTGACAGGTACACTTGCTTTCACTAATAATAGCACGACTGTCACAGGTACTACAACAACATTCAATAATCAAATTCGCGCCGGTGATATTCTTCTTGCTGGGCCTGACAAATATGAAGTAAAAGTTGCATCTGTAGCTAACAATACAAGTTTAACTCTACAATCAAGATATGTCGGGAATACTGTAGCTTCACAGTCAAGTGTAACTCGTCGTTGGGAATTTTATAATTATTTTGATGCTGCTCCAGGTTCATCTGAATATGTGTCAAAGCAAGGCGGCTCTGGTGATGAGATGCATATTGTTGTGGCCGATGAAGATGGATTATGGTCAGGGCGTGCTAATACCGTAATTGAGCGTTTTGCTGGTGTGTCGAAAGCAAATGATGCTTTGACACAAGATGGTGGAACTAATTATTACAAAGAAGTCGTCAATCAAAGATCACAATATGTTTGGTGGACATCACAACTTACAGGTATTACAAATGCAGGTAAGGCATCTTCTGGTGTAAGCTTTGGTGTTGGTACTCAATCTCGTCCAATTAATGCATCATTTGTATTAGGTCGTGATGGAGCTCCACCACGCTCTGCTGATTATATTGTCGGCTATAACAAATTTGCCAATCCTGAAGAAGTTGATGTATCATTGATTCTTACAGGTGATAGTAATCAAACAAAAGCTGTACATATCATTAATAATATAGCAGAAGTCCGTAAAGACTGTATTGCAGTTATTTCTCCGCGTCGTTCAGATGTGGTTAATAATTCCAGTTATATCGGTAAAGAGACTGAAGATTCAATTACATTCCGTAATCTTCTACCATCATCTTCATATGCTGTCCTTGATAGCGGATACAAATACATCTATGACAAATATAATGATCTATACCGCTATGTTCCGCTGAATGGTGATACAGCTGGTCTAATGGTTCGTACTGATAATGAGCGTGATCCATGGTTCTCACCTGCTGGGTTTAATCGTGGTCAAGTCAAAAATGTAATTAAGCTATCATTCAATCCTACAAAAAGCCAACGTGATCAGCTTTATAAGAACGGTATCAACCCTGTTACTACATTCCCAGGACAGGGTACGGTGCTTTTTGGTGATAAGACATTGCTTGCGAAGCCCTCAGCTTTTGACCGCATCAATGTTCGTCGCCTCTTTATCACTCTTGAGAAGGCAATTAGCACGGCCGCAAAATTCACTCTGTTTGAGTTCAATGATGAATTTACGCGCGCTCAATTCCGTAATCTTGTCGAACCATTCTTACGTGATGTGCAAGGCCGTCGCGGTATCTATGATTTCCGTGTTGTCTGCGATGAATCAAACAATACTCCTGAGGTTATTGACCGTAATGAGTTTGTTGGTGATATCTATGTGAAGCCGGCTCGCTCGATTAATTTCATTCAGCTGAACTTCGTCGCGGTCCGCACCGGCGTCGAGTTCACCGAAATCGTCGGTCAGTTTTAAGGCGCGGTAGGAGGAAATAAGACATGGCTTTTAATGTCTCAGAATTTGCATCAGCAGGCCTCCCGCTTGGTGGTGCCCGCCCATCGCTCTTTAGTGTCATTGTCGATACACCATCTGGTGTACCGAACGTGGGAGCTAGAATTTCATTCACATGCCGCGCAACGCAAATTCCGCAAAGCACGGTTGGTGTGATTGAACAAGCCTACTACGGTCGCCGCATCAAGATTGCAGGTACTCGCACATTCCAGAATTGGAGAGTCGATATCCTGAATGATGAAGATTTTCAGGTGCGTTCGGCAATGGAAATTTGGAGCAATGCGATTAATTCGCATCAATCAAATCTACGAGCACCACAGCTAGCAACATCTGCTTCATACCGCACTACCGCGACTGTGACGCAATATGCTAAGACTGGTGAGGCTCTGCGTACATATCGGTTTGTAAATATCTTTCCGACAGAAATCGGAGCCATTGATCTGGCTTGGGATCAAGGTGAACAGATTGAAACATTCCCGGTAGAATTTGCATATGATTACTGGGATCTAGTAAACCCAGGTACAACTGGCACGCTAGCGGTCTAATCTAAAACCACTAACGGAACTACCGATAGGTCCTCTAAATATAGCGGACCTATTTTTTTTGAGGGATTCTCATGGCTATAGAGCTATTTGGCTTCCGTATCGGCAAGGCTGACGAAGACGCCAAAAGGGCTGTACAGATTCCGTCATTCGTTCCGGAACAGAAGGATGACGGCGCGGTTGAAATCGCACCTGGCGGCGCTTACGGAACATTCGTTGATTTAGAAGGCACTGCTAAAAGCGAGGCTGAGCTTATTACTCGCTATCGCGAAATGTCTATGAATCCTGAAGTTGAAGCTGCGGTAGATGATATTGTCAATGAAGCATTAGTGACAGATCAAGATGCATCTGTTGTTCGTCTTTCTATGGATGATCTCAAACAACCTACACGTATTAAGAAACGTATAGAAGAAGAATTTGATGAAATTCTTGAGCTATTAGATTTTTCAAATATTTGTTATGAGATATTCCGTCGTTGGTATATTGATGGTCGTCTTTATTATCATATCATGATTGATGTATCTAATCCTCGTGATGGTATTAAAGAGCTGCGTTACGTTGATCCTCGCCGCATTCGCAAGGTGCGCGTACCTCAGAAAAAAGAAAATGGTGATGCGACTAAGGATAAGAATCCTACAGTCCCTGCTTATTCAGAATATTATTTGTATAATCCTGCAGGCCTTGCAGGTGCAGCCTATTCACAAGGCATCAAGATTTCACCTGATTCAATCTGCTATGTAAATTCAGGTATGCTTGATAATCGCAATCGCATGGTACTATCACATCTGCATAAAGCTATTAAGCCTCTTAATCAGACACGCATGTTAGAAGATGCGGTTGTGATCTATCGTCTAAGCCGTGCACCAGAACGACGCATATTTTATATTGATGTAGGTAATTTACCTAAGCCTAAGGCCGAGCAATATCTGCGCGATATGATGATTCGTCATAAGAATCGTCTGGTATATGATGCATCAACAGGTGAAGTTCGTGATGACCGCAAGTTCATGACCATGCTTGAAGATTTCTGGTTGCCGCGCCGCGAAGGCGCTCGTGGTACAGAAATTACTACATTACCTGGTGGTCAAAATTTAGGTGAGATGGCAGATGTTGATTATTTCAGAAAGAAATTATATCAATCACTGTCAGTACCAATTTCACGTCTTGAGCCAGATGGTCAATTTAGTTTAGGTCGCTCAAATGAAATTACTAGAGATGAAGTAAAATTCTCTCGTTTCATTGGTCGTCTTCGTCATCGTTTTACAATGCTATTTGATCATCTAATGGAAATTCAGCTTGCGCTTAAAGGTGTGATGTCACGCGAAGAATGGCGTGAGATGCGGTCATATATCAAATATGATTTCCAGAAAGACAATTATTTTTCAGAGCTAAAAGATCAAGAGGTATTGACATCTCGTCTACAGCTGCTGAATACAATATCACCTTATATCAATCAATTCTATACAAAAGAATGGGTGCAGAAAAACGTTCTTCGATTTACTGATGAACAGATCGAAGAAATGGAATCTGAGATGGAAGAGGCTTCGGCCGATCAGATGGATCAAGCAATTCAGGCTAAGAAAACTGAACCTGAACAGATGCCGGATGAACCAAAACCACAAACAAATGAAAATTATGATAATGAATCTATGGTAAATAAACCATTAACAGAACAAGAGCAGGCTCTAGTAAGAAACATGACTTTTGTCATGGAATCACTAGAAAATGATCATCCGGTAGATATAACTAATATAGATTTATCAGAGATTGATGATTTTATCGATAATAGAACAAGAGGGTTAAAGCGGTGACCTTATCCATAGAAGCAGCCAAAATACTTGCCGCAGCATTAAAAGCTGCTAGAAATGAATCTGACCGCGTTGAAAATAAGCTGCTTGATGAAATTCGTAGAATACCTCAGGGTCCTGAGGGTCCCCAGGGCCCATCTGGTGGGCCTGCTGGTCCTAAAGGTGATCGTGGTCTTCCTGGTATACCTGGTCCAGTAGGAGCGCAAGGCCCTAAAGGTGAAAATGGCGAAAGGGGTTTCATTGGACCTGCAGGTCCACAAGGTGAAAAGGGTGATCGCGGTCCAGTGGGTCCAGTTGGTCCTCGGGGTCCTGCAGGAGACGTGTCCGCTGTTGAAGAAAAACTTACTAACAAATTTGATGAGTTTTCACAAAGAATTAGCTCTCAAGCAACTCGTCTTGCATTAGCAGCAAAGCATGGTGGATCTGGTGAGACAAAATTAAATCGTCTTGATGATGTTGACATCAATTCTGTTGATTCTGCTACAAATGGACAAGCTCTTGTATGGAATAGCACATTAGGTAAATGGCAAGCTAATACAGTTGGAGGTGGTTCTACTAATAATTTCACCACTACTATTCAAACACAAGCCATCATTCCTGCGGCTAATAATACATATAATTTAGGTACTGCAGGTCGGCGTTTTGCTAATTTATATCTAAGTGGTAGCACAATATTCTTAGGTAATACCACATTAAAATCTAGCACAACAGGCCAGCTTAAGGTTATTACAAAAACTGGCCAGGTAGAAAATTTAGTATCAAATGCGTATCTAACTTCTACCTTTCAAACTAAAGCCATTGAGCGTGCTGCTCTGGCTAATACAAATCTTGCTGTTACAAATGTCAAAAATAATCTGACATCTACAAATACTGCACTTCGCACATTGATTGCGGATAGATTACAAATTGCTAATGCTGCTACTTTGTATGCCACAAAAAGTAATCCAACAACATCAGGTACGCTAAGTCATACTGGTCGAGCTACAGTTAGCACAAACTTTACAGTATCTGGTAATACACAGCTTAGTGGTCTTATAGCTAACAATTCTAAAGGTTCTTATAATCAAATTTTAAGAACTAATGGATCTACTATATTTTGGGCCGATGAACCTCCCGCTGGGGGTGGCGTAACAACAGCAACATTTAATTCTGCTTTAGCCAATACCAATAGAGGTATTAGTAATTTAAATACAAATCTTTTGAGTTCCAATGCATCATTGCGCAGTCTGATAGGAGATAGACTGCAAGTATCTAATGCTGCTGCAACCTATCAGACTAAAGCTATTGAGCGTGCTGCTTTAGCCAATACAAATCTATCAATCAATAATGTCAAAACAAATTTGACATCAACAAATACTGCACTTCGCACATTGATTGCGGATAGATTACAAATTGCTAATGCTAATGCTAAATTTGCAACAAAAGCATATGCAGCATCAAATGCTTATGTAAAGCAGATTCTTGCCAATACAAATGCATACATCGCATCTATAGTTTCAGGTGGAGGTGGTGTATCAGTAGGTACATTTAATTCTGCACTTGCAAATACAAATCTTGCAATTGGTAATCTTAACACCAATCTTACTAGCACTAATACCGCATTACGTCTTTTGATTTCTAATAGATTGCAGGTTGCTAATGCTGCTGCAACCTATCAGACTAAAGCTATTGAACGTGCTGCTTTGGCCAATACAAATGCTTTCATCAAAGCTCAGTTAGCCAATACAAATTTGTCAATTAGCAATGTCAAGACTAATCTGACATCAACAAATACCGCATTGCGTCTGCTAATTAATGATCGGTTGCAAGTCGCAAATGCTGATTTAAAATATTCTACAAATACATTCTCACGTATTATTGTAGGCGCTAATAGTATATTTGCCGATAGCAAAGGTGATTCTTTAACTTTAGTCGCTGGTGCCAATATTACCATTGCGGCAAATCCTGGCTCTGATACTATCACTATCGCATCCACAGGAGGTGGTACTGGCGGTGTATCTGAAAGCACATTTAATGCGGCCTTAGCTAATACTAATCTTGCTATCACAAATGTTAAAGGTAATTTAACTAGCACTAATACTGCTCTCCGTATATTGATTGCAGATAGATTGCAGGTTGCTAATGCCGCAACAACTTATCAGACAAAAGCTATTGAACGCGCAGCCCTAGCTAATACCAATGCTTTTATTAAATCACAGTTGGCTAATACTAATCTTGCCATCACCAATGTCAAGTCTAATCTGTCATCAACCAATACTGCACTTCGCACATTAATCTCTGATAGATTACAAGTTGCTAATGCAGCCGCAATCTATCAAACAAAAGCTACAGAACGTGCGGCTTTAGCTAATACAAATGCATTCATCAAATCTCAATTAGCTAATACAAATCTATCAATTAGCAATGTCAAGACCGGTCTGACATCAACCAATACTGCACTTCGCACATTGATTTCTGATAGATTACAGGTAGCTAATGCTGCCGTTATCTATCAAACAAAAGCTGTTGAACGTGCGGCCTTAGCTAATACAAATGCATTTATCAAATCACAATTGGCTAATACAAATGCTTTCATTAAATCGCAATTAGCCAATACCAATCTATCAATTAACAATGTCAAGACCAACTTGACATCAACCAATACTGCACTTCGCACACTTATCAATGATCGCTTGCAAGTATCAAATGCAGTGGCCACTTATCAGACTAAGGCGGTTGAACGTGCAGCTTTAGCTAATACCAATCTTGCTATTGGTCGTCTGAATACAAATCTGACTGGCACAAATACTGCGCTTCGTACGTTAATTTCCGATAGACTGCAAGTGTCTAATGCTGCTATAATTTATCAAACTAAGACGATTGAACGTGCGGCCTTAGCTAACACCAATCTTGCTATTGGTCGTCTGAATACAAATCTGACTGGCACAAATACTGCGCTTCGTACGCTAATCAATGATCGTCTGCAAGTTTCAAATGCCGCTACACTATATCTTCGCAAGACTGCAGGCGGTAATCAAACTGTTGCAAGCGCTGTAACATTTAGTGCTAACGTCAATATCAATGGTAGATTGATAGTTACTGGTAATACAACATTTGTTAATCAGACAACTATCAATACCTCAGATAATCTGATTGCGCTTGCAAATAATAATACTGCTGATGTCAGCGATATTGGTTTCTACGGTCATTATAGAACAGATGGTGTCACCAATAATCACATTGGTTTTTTCCGTGATGCTGGTACCAAAGATTTCTATGTGTTTGGTAATTATACTCTAGAGCCTAGCGCAGGTAGTATTAATGTCAATCATGCATCATTTGAAACTGCAAATCTAAACGTATCACAGCTTAAGGCCACAAAGGTTAGAGTTGGTGGTGTTGATATTGAAAGCCGTTATGCACAGAATACTGCTACGCGCACGCTTATCAATGATCGTTTGCAAGTAGCTAATGCGGCCGCTATCTATCAAACAAGAGCAATTGAACGCGCGGCGCTTGCTAATACTAATCTTGCAATTAGCAATGTCAAGACCAATTTAACATCAACAAATACTGCACTTCGTACATTAATTGCTGATAGATTACAAGTATCTAATGCTGCAACCTTGTATGCTACAAAAAGCAATCCGACAACATCAGGTCTGCTAGCGCATACTGGTCGCGCAACAATCAGCACAAATCTTACAGTATCAGGTAATACTCAACTTGCTGGTGTGATAGCTAACGGTTCAACTGGTACCACAAATCAGATTCTAAGAACAAATGGCACCTCAGTATATTGGGGTAATGAATCTGCAGGTGGTGTATCACTAAGCACATTTAATTCCGCGCTTGCTAATACCAATCTTGCTATCACAAATGTCAAGAATAATCTGACATCAACTAATACTGCACTTCGCACGCTTATTAGCGACCGCTTGCAGGTAGCTAATGCTGCGGCCACATATCAGACAAAAGCAATAGAACGTGCGGCCTTAGCTAATACCAATCTTGCTATTAGCAATGTTAAAACTGGTCTGACATCAACTAATACTGCTTTGCGTCTATTAATTTCTAATAGATTACAAGTAGCTAATGCTGCTACCTTGTATGCTACAAAAATTAGTCCAACAACATCAGGTACGTTATCTCATACAGGGCGTTTGGCTTTATCTGGACGTCAATCAATAAGCCAAAATCTTGAAGTATCTGGTAACACAGTTTTTGGTGATGCTACCGTAGAAACAAATCGCACTATAGTGAATGGTGCATTAACAGCTAACGGTAATTTGACTGTTGCGGGTAACACAACTCTTGGTGCATCCGCAAAAACAACTGGTATTACTGGTCTGCTAACGGTCACTGGTCGTCAAACAATCAGTCAGAATCTATACGTTTCTGGTAATACTGTTTTTGGTAACCCAACAAATATATCAGAACGCAGTACAATTAATGGCACGTTATTTGCTAATGGTAATATCAATGTCAATGGTAATACGACTCTTGGTGCGTCCGCAAAAACCACTGGTATTACTGGTCTGCTAACAGTCACTGGTCGTCAGACTATTGATAATAATCTGACGGTATCTGGCAATACCACACTTGGTGCTGCTGCTAAAACAATCACGACCACAGGTTTGATTTCGCATACTGGTCGTCAGACCATTAGCACCAATCTAACAGTATCAGGTAACACCACACTTGGTGCTGCTGCTAAAACAATCACGACCACAGGTTTGATTTCGCATACTGGTCGTCAAACAATCAGCACTAATTTATATGTTGCTGGTAATTCAATATTTGGTGATCCTGCTGTAGTAACAGACAGAACAATTGTCAATGGTGCTTTATCGGCCAATGCAAATCTTACGGTCTCTGGTAATACAGTTCTAGGTTCTTCTGCCGCAAGCACACTAACCTTAACTGGTAATACAATAGCAATCACACCGGCAGTGCTAAACTTCAGCAGCGGCAAGCTATTCATTCAGAAAAATGCAAGTCGAGTTGGTGTAAATACCGTGACTCCAAATACAACATTCGACGTTGCGGGTATAATTAGATCATCAACAGGTGGATTCCGTTTCCCTGATGGTGCTACAACAGCAGCACCATTGTATGTGTATGATTCTGCAGGAACGCAGCTATATCCATAATTTTAATATAGGAGTGATTTTATGATTCGTTTGTTATTTGCTGCCGTTATAACGGCAGCAACTTTGATTACTGGGGTTTCTAATGCCCAATCTTTAGATCCTAATAGGCCTATTAGGTTTGTTGTGCCTTTTGCGCCTGGTGGTCAATCTGATGTATTTGTTAGAATCCTTGCAGATGGTATGACATCTACATCAAATAGGCAAATTAATGTAGAGAATAGGTCTGGTGGATATATTACTGTTGGTGGCAGATTTGTTATTGAACAACCAGCCGATGGTCATACATTAATCAATGTAGCAAATGGATTTACTACAAGTAGACATTATGTTCCTGATATGCCTTTTGATCCTAGAGAAGAATTTTCTGTAGTTGCTGTAGCTATCAAGACTCCTATGACACTTATGATTCCTACTGTAAATACGGATATACAAGATTTTAATTCTTTAGTATCCGCAATTAGATCGCGACCTGATTTCTACACTTATTATAGCAAAGGTGGTGGTGGAACTGGAGCAATGGCCTCGCACCTTTTCGCATCATCAATAGGTGGTTCAATGGTTAATGTGCCATATAGAGGATCTGGTCCAGCAGTCGCCGATTTCTTAGCTGGTAGATTGACTATAATGTTTGATACTGTACCTGTTGGTTCTCAATTACATGGTAGAGGTGGCAGAATGTTAGCTGTTACTTCTGATCGTCGTGTTTCTAATCATCCTGATATACCCACCTTTAGAGAATTGGGTATAAACCATGATTTTTATGTTTGGCAGGGAATATTTGTTAGATCAAATACACCTAGACCTATACGAGAACAACTTAATGTCATGATCAACAGAGCATTAAATCATCCCGATACTAGAGCCAGAATACTTGGTACAGGGGTTGAAGAGTCTTGGATTACACAAAATAATCTTAGTAATACCGAAAGATTTATGGAATCTGAGATAGCTACATGGCGACAAATGTTTGATAAATGATATTATAAATATACCACAAGTTTAACAATAGGAGCATATTGTAATGTCTCTTGATTCTATACGTGACGCAGTAGATAGCCTTCGTGTTGGTAATCCAGTAGAATTTTCTCAAACCATCAAAAGCATCTTGATGGATAAACTGGTTAATCGAATGGATGTTGAAAAGGTTAGCGTCGCTTCGCAAATGTTCGGTGATGTTGCTCCTGATGCACAATCATCGGAGGCGACAAATGGCGAAGACTCTTAAAGATATTAGAGAAAAGGCGCTTCGCCTACGTGAAGGCGCTGGCGCATATGTCGCCACCGTCCAAGCTAAGAAGCGCACATATCGTTCTGATACTTCGGTAGATGACGATGAATCTGGATCTCTTGAGCCAAAAGCTGCTGGTGAAAAAGCCTTTAAGGCCATGCATACATCCACCACAACAGACTTTGGTGACCAAGACAATAATAAGAATCAGGCTGATACTAAGACACGTATCAATCATCGCGCAGGTGATGAACCTAAAATTGGTGAGCGTCAAAAAGTAACTCAGGGAACTTCAACTGTGAAGGGACCTGAGCTAGGTTCTTATACAAAGCAAACACCGACAAATTATGCTGATAAGCGCGGAGGTGAAATAACACCAGTTCGCACCTCACCATCAGCTGTTGAGCCGTTTTCTGCTAAGACACCTAGAGTATCAATCAAGCAATTCCGTGAATCAATGCAATTTGGGATTCTTCGCATTGTAGAATCTCGCATTGGTGGCCGCGTAATTTTTGAAGATGGTCATGTTGATGTAGCTGATACAATCGCTGAAAAGCTAGCTGAAGTTTATTCACTGCTTGAAGATGAAAATGCTAAGAAATTTATTGAGATTGGTTCATCTAGCGCAGAGGGTCTCCGCGAGCTAATCGATTTTGCATTTAGCATTGACGCCCAGGAGTCAGAAGATGGCCATTGATCGCGTAGTCAATAAAGGAATCAAAGGTGGTTATGTCACCGGCATTTTTTCTGCCGGTGGCTACATCGCTCTAAACAGTTCCAATGCTGTTGTGGCTGCTAACTCAGCAGGTGAGACAGTTCAAGAAATGGCTATTTCAGTCGTATCTTGGGCGGCTGCAAATGGTGTAACATTTAATATCAAGCGCGGCGCCAACAATGTATTAAATCTTGCATTAAATGGCACAATGGATTTTCAAGCGGCTGGTATTGGTCTTGAGACAGGCGGTGAAGCAGCCGCAAATGTTGTAGTGACTAGAGCAGGCACTGGTCCTGCTTCCTTGGTAATCAAATTACACAAACGACCGGCAATCACCGGTGGTTCATCTTACTAAGGAATAACTTCAATGAAACTCATATGCGAAGTCAATGAAGAATTGAAGGTTATCACCGAAGCCAATGAGCGCGGTGGTAAGAGTTATTTCATCGAAGGCGTGTTTATGCAGGCCGAACAGAAGAACCGCAATAACCGTTCATATCCAAAGAATATCATGGAGCGCGAAGTTAATCGATATGTTGATGAACATATCAAACAAAATCGTGCTTATGGTGAGCTTGGACATCCATCAGGACCTACCATCAATCTTGAGCGTGTATCTCACATGATCAAAGAATTGCGCGAAGATGGAAATAATTACATCGGTCGTGCCAAGATTATGGATACACCATACGGTAATATTGTCAAGAATCTTATGGATGAAGGTGCTCGTCTTGGGGTATCTACTCGTGGTATGGGTTCTTTAAAGGAACGTAACGGTTGTATGGAAGTTCAAGATGACTTTCATCTAGCAACAGCTGCTGATATTGTCGCCGACCCTTCGGCCCCAGACGCATTTGTGCATGGCGTTATGGAAGGTAAAGAATGGGTTTGGGATAACGGCATTCTAAAAGAAGTCGATATTGCAGGCTATAAAAATCGTATCAATGAAGCCGCTCGCTCACGTCGCACCGAAACAGAAGTGCTAGGTGTATTCCGCGATTTCATTTCAAAGCTTTAATAACCACATTTTTATAAATATCACAAGATCATCATCTAAGTCCCAAGGGAGACAGGAAATGAACGAAAGAAAGCAGATCGACGAGGTGGATGCCACTGGCGCTCACGTTCCCGATGCAGTTGGTAACAAAGTTACACCTCCCGGTGGCGATAAGGGTGGTGAGCATGGTATCATCCGCACATCACCAACTTCTGTTGACCCTGCGTCACGTTCAGCGATGGTTTCAGCCATCGTGAATACAGTGACAAAGATGAAGAAGGGTGATCTGAAAGCGACATATGCTAAAGTGATGGGTCTACCTGACGGTGAACATTCTGCTCCTTTGCAGGGTACATCAAAGATTGCTCAACCACCTCGCGTAACATCAGAAGACCTAGATATCGCTGATGACGTTCGCGCTATCTTTGAAGGCGCTGAAGTTTCAGAAGATTTCAAGGACAAGGTTTCTGATATCTTCCAGACAGCTCTTGTTTCTAAGATCAATGAGAAGCTGGAAGAAATGGCATCTATTCATGAGGCCGAAATCGAAGAAGCTGTCGACTCGCGCGTAACACAAGTTGTGGAAGAGCTTGACTCTTACCTCGACCACGTTGTTGAGCAGTGGATGGACGAAAACAAGCTGGCCGTTGAAACAGGCCTACGTTCTGAAATCGTAAATTCATTTATGTCAGGTCTTCGCAATCTCTTTAGCGAACACTATATCGACGTGCCGGAAGGTAAGGAAGATGTGGTTGAGCAACTAGCTGCTCAGGTTGAAGAATTGACAGATGCGCTGAATAGCGAAATTGAAAAGTCAGTTGAGCTTCGTGCAGAAAATGAAGCTCTAGTTTGTGGTGCGCTGATCGCGGAAGCGACAGAAGGTTTAACAGATGTTCAGGCCGAAAAGCTGCGTAAGCTTGCTGAGTCTGTTGAATTTAACGATGTTGAGTCATTCTCATCTAAGCTACAAGACCTCCGTGAAGGCTACTTCCCGACAGGCCGTAAGGCTGCTCTGAAGTCAGTTCTCACAGAGTCTGCTCTTGATTCTGATCCCATTGAAAATATCAATGAGCAGACTTCAGGACCGATGTCCGCTTATGTCTCAGCAATCTCACGCACCGTTAAAAAGTTCTGATCGGCTAAATAGCCAATATTCCTAGGAAAGGGAACTACCATGAATACAGAGTCTCTGATCCAGAAGTGGGGCGCGGTCATCGACCATGGTGACCTCCCCTCCGTAAAGGATTCTCACAAGCGTGCCGTGCTGGCTCAGCTCTTGGAAAACCAAGAGTATGACTCACGCCAGCAATCAATTGGCTCAGGCGGCTATCGCGCGCCTGGTCTGCTAGGTGAAGCTGCTCCCGCGAATGCTATGGGTGCTTCTTCATCTGTGGCTTCAGCAGGTAATATCGATATCTTCGACCCAGTGCTCATCTCACTGGTCCGTCGCTCGATGCCGAACCTGATCGCCTATGACATCTGCGGCGTGCAGCCGATGACTGGCCCGACAGGCCTGATCTTCGCTCTGCGCTCACGCTATGAGTCACAGACAGGCACAGAAGCACTGTTCAATGAAGCGAACACAACGTTCACTTCAGCGGCTGCAGGTAACACAGCTTCTCGCTTCGTGGTTGCGAATACTTCAACTGGTCGCGTTCAGGACGGTTCAGATCCTACAGGCCGCGTGAAGGCAGGTGCTTCAGGCTACACACTGTCAACTGGTATGACAACATCACGTGCGGAAGCTCTTGGTGACGGTTCATCCAATGCATTCCAGCAAATGGCGTTCTCAGTCGAGAAGGTTGCCGTGACTGCAGTGTCTCGTGCGCTAAAGGCTGAATACACCATGGAACTGGCGCAGGATCTGAAGGCTATCCATGGTCTGGATGCCGAATCAGAACTTGCGAACATTCTGTCAGCCGAGATTCTTGCTGAAATCAACCGCGAAGTTGTTCGTACAATCAACTACACTGCCACAGCCGGCGCTCAAGAAAATGTGACTTCAACAGGCACATTCAACCTTGACGTTGACTCAAACGGTCGCTGGATGGTTGAAAAGTTCAAGGGTCTGCTGTTCCAGATCGAGCGTGAAGCTAACCAAATCGCGAAGGCAACTCGTCGCGGTAAGGGCAACGTGATGATCTGCTCATCAGACGTTGCTTCAGCTCTGTCAATGGCTGGTGTGCTTGACTATACACCTGCTCTGTCAGCGAACCTTCAGGTTGATGACACAGGCAACACCTTTGCTGGTGTGCTTAACGGTCGCATCCGCGTCTACATCGACCCGTACTTCTCATCATCAACTGGCAAGCAGTATCTGACAGTTGGCTACAAGGGTTCTTCAGCCTTCGATGCCGGTCTGTTCTACTGCCCGTATGTGCCGCTCCAGATGGTGCGCGCTATCGGTCAGGATACATTCCAGCCGAAGATTGGCTTCAAGACTCGTTACGGTATTGTGGCCAACCCGTTTGCAACAACAGCCGCCGATGGAACGATTGGTTCATTCGGCGACGGCAAGGCGAATATCTACTATCGCTTTGTGGCCGTGACAAACCTGATGTAATATCAGGCGATAGCCTAGTAACAAACCCCGTGGGAGAAATCTCACGGGGTTTTTTGTGCCTAAATAGGTAGGGAGGAATCGATGAGCACCATAACAGACCAACCTACCAATCTGAATTATCTTTCGCCGTTAGGGTTTAAGTTTACCCTTCGTCGTCTACCGATGGTCAATTATTTCTGCCAGTCGGTCGATATCCCTGCGATTAGTATGACACCAATCAATACACCAACACCAGTAGGTACATTAGTAAGACCTGGTGATAAGATTGCATATGATCCTCTGACCATCACGTTTCGTGTCGATGAAGATATGAAAAATTATATTGAGATGGTTAACTGGCTTGAGGGTCTTGGTCACCCCAATAGCTTGAAACAACTTCGTGATCTATCTGCATCTTCACCACTTGCGACACCAAATACAATAGGTAGCGCAATGACTCTTACCTCAGATGCTACTCTAACAGTATTGACAAGTCATAAAAATCCCGGATTGAATGCTTTCTTTAGTGATGCATTTCCTACTAGCTTGTCAGCACTTAGATTTACATCAATGGCCAATGATGTTGAATATCTTGAAGCTACAGCTACATTTTCTTACAGAAAATATACATTAGAACGCATTTAATTCTGTACATTTGCCTAGAAACCTGGTATTATGGCTAGATGATGAAAACGCAAGACATTCTCGACATATGGGTTATCGACACAAAGTTGGATGACCTAAACTTGGACCTTGAGAGCATCAAGGTTCCAATGCTTCATGGAAAATATTTGGCATTGCTTTCAAAAGAGCGTGCTAAAGTTCGTGAGCTAACCGCTAATAAAAAGACGCTTACACGATTGCTGATTGCTTATTATTCAGGCAAGGCCACTCAAGACGAACTTGAAAAGTTAGGTCGTGAGCAATTCATGGAGCGCGTCATAAGAGGTGATATTGATGAGCGAGTGAATAATGATGCAGCCATGATACGTCTTGAGTCAATGCTGGGTCTCCATCAAGAATGTGTGATGGTTCTTGAGGAGATTATGAGATCGATAAACAATCGAGGCTTCCAGATCAAAAATGTAATTGACTGGCGCAAGCTAACTGTAGGTATGAAATGACTGAGCTGGTACATATTCTTAAAATCGATGAATCAACCATGCGCCTACAATGCTCAGGTTCTGTTGCAAGAGAGGTATCAGAAAAATATACCTTCGAAGTACCTGGCGCAAAATTCATGCCGTCTTATAGAAGCAAAGTCTGGGACGGTAAAGTTCGTCTATTCAATGCTCGCAATTATACAATGTATGCAGGGCTAGCCCATAGCGTTAGATCATTTTTAGAAGAATCTGGTTATGATGTATCAGTTGATGATGATCTTATTTCAGAAGATGAAGCATCATTAGTCGAGATTCAAGATTTTATTCATGACCTAAAGCTGCCAGTAGAGCCTAGAGATTATCAGATACGTGCGCTTGCATTAGCCATTCGTATGCGTCGTGCTGTATTCATATCACCTACGGCCAGCGGTAAATCAATGGTCGCATATCTTATATCACAATGGTTTGGCGGCCGCACATTAATTGTGGTACCTACGGTATCTCTGGTTATTCAGATGGTCAAGGATTTTCAAGACTACGGATATATCGGTCAGATACATGGCATCAGAGGCGGTCAAGAAAAGAAAGCTGTAGACGGAGTTACAGTATCTACTTGGCAGTCCGTATATGAGATGGGTGAAGAATTTTTCTCTCAGTTTGATACGATTATCGGTGATGAAGCACATCTTTTTAAGGCTAAGAGTCTTATTACTATAATGACTAAGATGCCTTCAACAAAATATAGATTTGGTATGACTGGTACCTTAGATGGTTCTGAAGTCAATGAACTTGTTCTAGAAGGTCTATTTGGTAAGATTGAAAGATTGGTCAAGACCAAAGACTTGATGGATGCGGGCCATGTTGCAGATTTAGCAATCAAGGTATTGGTATTGAAGCATCCCGAACCTTTGTCAAAAGATGCATCTTACCAAGATGAAATTGATCGAATAGTATCAAGCGATGCTAGAAACAAATTCATTCGTAATCTAGCTTTGTCGCTCAATGGTAATACTCTAGTGCTATATGCATTGGTTGAAAAACACGGTGAGATATTAAACCAAATGATATCGGCTAAAGCTGATGAACGAGGCAAGATTGTATCTTTTGTTCATGGTGGCACAGAAGCAGAAGATCGTGATGGTATTCGCACATTAGCAGAGTCTGGCGATAACAATATTATCATAGCATCTTATGGTACGTTTAGCACTGGTATTAATATTCGTAATCTACACAATGTAATCTTTGCTAGCCCGACTAAGAGTCGAGTGCGTACCTTGCAATCTATCGGCCGAGGCCTTCGCAAAGGTGATACCAAAGACTCTTGCATACTATTTGATGTAGCCGATGATATGTCAAGCAAAACTAGCAGAAACTATACTTTGAACCACTTGATCGAACGCATCAAGATGTATAATCAAGAAGGGTTTAAGTATGAGATGCATACCATAAAACTTAAAGAGTAATATAGTATACCCTGTAAACGGCAAGGCCTATTATACCAGGAGATTATAAAATGTCAAGCAAAAAACATTATGTTAAGAACGCAGACCTATACGCAGCCATGGTTGAATACCGCAAGGCGGTAACTGAAGCAATAGAGAAGGGTGAACAAAAACCGCGAGTGCCTTTCTATATCGGCGAGTGTATCATGAAGATTGCGACGCATCTAGCCTTCAAGCCTAACTTCTCAAACTATCCATTTCGTGAGGAAATGATTTCAGACGGCATCGAAAATTGTCTGCAATATATTGGTAATTTTGACCCAGGTAAGTCTCAGAACCCATTTGCATACTTCACGCAGATAATCTATTTTGCTTTTATTCGACGCATTCAAAAAGAAAAGAAATATCTTTATACAAAATATGCGGCCATTGAGAGAGCAAATCTTATGGATGAGACGAGCGATGTTCAAGAATCTGACAAGCGGTCTGGGTCTAGATTCAATGATGATATTAGCTACGGTGAATGGTCGCAAGAGCAAATGGAAAAATTCATGACCAGCTTTGATGAGAGCAGGCGAAACAGAAAGAAACGTAAGAAAACCATTGACAAGGTAGAACAAGACGTGATATGATGGCTGTATGAAAGTTGCAATAGTCACAGATACCCATTTTGGCGCTAGAAATGATAGCTCGGATTTCCTCGATTATTTTGTGAGGTTTTATGATGAGCTATTTTTTCCTACCCTAGAATCCAGAGGCATTAAAACTATATTACATCTAGGTGATATAGTTGATCGCCGCAAATTTATATCATATGTCACTTTGAGGCGTATGCGGCAATGCTTTATCGATCGTTTGGTCGATTATGATACTCATATTCTCGTTGGTAATCATGATATTCCATATAAGAATACAAATGATATCAATGCAATGCGTGAGTTATTTGCTGGTAATGATAATATAAATCTATACATGGATCCGGCTGAAGTTACTATTGGCGGATCCGATATGCTATTTCTACCTTGGATCAATCAAGAAAACTATCAAGCTAGTATTGATTTGATCAAGAATACTAAGGCTCAAGTGGCCATGGGTCATCTTGAAGTCAAAGGCTTTGACATGTATCGCGGTATGCCTTCACATGAAGGATTTGAGCCTGTCACATTTGATAAATTTGACATGGTATTCTCTGGTCACTATCATCACATGTCGCGCAAAGGTAATATTCATTATCTTGGTGCACCCTATGAAATGATTTGGTCTGATTGCGCTGATCCTCGCGGGTTTCATATTTTTGATACTGAGACACGAGAATTAGAATTTGTGCAAAATCATATGACCATCTTTAAGAAGGTTTGGTATGATGATGAGGGTAAGACGCTAGAAAAGCTTACTGAGTCTATGCCTGATATGTCAGGTAAACATGTTAAAGTTATTGTTCAAGGTAAAACTAACCCATATTGGTTTGATTTGTTTATGGGTAAGATATATGCGATGTCGCCTCTCGATGTCAGCATAGTTGAAGATCATCGTAATATGGATGTGATTAGTGATGATGAATTGTTAAGTGAGGCCGAAGATACTTTAACAATACTGTCAAAATATATTCAAGCACTTGAGATTGGTGTTGACAAACCTAATCTTGAAAAATTAATGCGTGGACTTTATAATGAGGCTATACTGATGGAGTCATCTGAATAATATGGCTATTCATTTCAAAAAGGTTCGGTGGAAGAATTTTCTATCCACTGGAAATGCTTTCACAGAGGTTGAATTAGATCGCAATCAAAATACTTTGGTTGTCGGTACGAACGGTGCTGGCAAATCGACGATTCTAGATGCTCTGTGCTTTGGTCTATATGGCAAGCCGTTTCGTAAAATTAAGAAAGACCAATTAGCTAATTCGATCAATGGCCGTGATGTTGAGGTTGAGATTGAATTTAATGTTGCCGGTAGCTCCTATCTGATTCGCAGAGGTATCAAACCAACCGTATTTGAAATCCATCGCGATGGACAAATGATGGACCAACTTGCTGCATCTCGTGATCAGCAAGAAATGCTAGAGCGCACCATTCTGCGAATGAATATGAAATCATTCACACAGATCGTGATTCTAGGTTCATCATCATTCGTGCCTTTCATGCAGCTACCGACATCAACTCGTCGCGAGGTGATTGAAGACCTGCTTGATATCCGCGTGTTTTCTACCATGTCTTCTCTCCTTAAAGATCGTGTGAGTGCAAACAAAAGCGAATTGGTATTAGCTGACAAAGAAGTTTCTTCAGTCGAAGAAATGATTCGCATACAAAAATCTCGCGATGATCATGATGAAAAAATCAAAGCTGATACCATAGAAAAGCTTGAGGATAGCATCAAATTTCTGCAAGATCGAATTGATACTCAATCTGGTTCTATCGAAGATTTGATGGCCAAGATAACAAATGAAACCTCTGATATGGTTGATATATCTCTATTGCGTGAGCGCATGACCAAGCTTAATGAATTGGAAAAGAATCTAGGTCAGAAGCGTAGCAAAGCTTTAAAGATGGTTACATTTTATAGTGAAAATGATAATTGTCCAACATGCTCTCAGATAATTAGTGAGGCCCTCAAGACTGAGAAGATCGCAAGTAAGCAATCGACAATTACGGAAGTCGAACAAGCATTAGAAAAATTATCTTCTAATATTGATACCTTGAGCATTAGTATAAATGATACTAAGCTTAAGGTTGATCGCATCGAAAAACTAAATCGCAGCATAGTCGATATCAATACCGAGATTGCCGCAGATAATCGCGAGATAAAGACATTACAGCGTCAGATAGCAGATTTACTAAAGCCGCGTATAGTCACCGATCAAGATACACTTGATGATCTAAGGCTTCGACTTAAAGCTGCTAATGATCGCAAGATTGAACATATGAAGCAGAAGGAGCTTCTTGAAGTTGCAACTGTAATCCTGCGCGATTCTGGTATTAAATCTCGTATCATAAAGCAATACATTCCAATTATCAATTCGCTAGTGAACAAATATTTGGCCATGATGGATTTCTTTGTCAAATTTGAACTTGATGAATCCTTCGAAGAAAAATTGCTATCACGACATAGAGATGACTTTACCTATGACTCTTTTAGCGAAGGTGAGAAAATGCGAATCGACCTTGCTCTATTATTTACTTGGCGCGCAATCGCTAAGATGAAAAATAGTGCTAGCACCAATTTGCTTTTGCTTGATGAGGTATTTGATGCATCGCTTGATACAAACGGCTGCGATGATTTTCTGAAGCTACTACAGTCACTAGATAATACTAATACCTTCATCATATCTCACAAGGGTGAGATTCTGCAAGACAAATTTAAAGACATCATACGCTTTGAGAAGCATAAAAACTTCTCTCGCATAGCAGGAAATAATTTGCAATGAGACGCGCATTAATTACAGGCATTACTGGACAAGATGGTTCATATCTGGCTGAATTGCTGCTAGAGAAAGGATATGAGGTTCACGGTATCATCCGTCGTTCCTCATCTTTCAATACTGGACGAATTGATCATATCTTTGACAAATTAAAGCTACATTTTGGTGATGTTACTGATGGTAGCGCAATGACATCTGTCATCTCGCAAGTGAGGCCGCATGAGATATACAATCTTGCGGCACAGTCTCATGTCAAGGTTAGCTTTGAGATTCCTGAATATACTCTTATGACTGATGGGCTAGGTGTGCTAAAGATACTTGAAGCTGTTCGGTCTGCAGGCATACAAGATAATTGTCATATCTATCAAGCTAGCACATCAGAAATGTTTGGTTCGACACCTGGGCCACAAGATGAAGATTCTCCGTTTCAACCTTGCAGTCCATATGGATCTGCGAAGCTTTATGCACATTGGCTATGCGATAACTATCGCAAGTCATATGGTATGCATATTTCATCAGGCATTCTATTCAATCATGAGAGCCCACGCAGAGGAGAGACATTTGTAACTCGTAAGGTTACTAAGGCTGCTGCTCGTATCGCAAAAGGTTCTACGGAACCTTTAGTGGTCGGTAATATTCATGCCATTCGTGATTGGGGTCATGCTAAAGATTATGTTGAAGCCATGTGGCGTATGGTTCAACAAAAAGATCCAGATGACTATGTAATCGCAACTAACCGTTGCTTGTCAGTAAAATACCTGATAGATTTAGCATTTGATTATGCAGGTGTCACTCTTGAATGGCATGATAGTAGAAACGGTGAATTTGCTGCGGATGCAAAGACTGGGCATATTTTGGTGATCACCGATCCAAAATATAGACGACCTAATGAGGTTGACTTTCTGCAAGGCATACCTACCAAAGCTAAAGATGTGCTTGGTTGGGAACCAACTACGTCTTTTGAAGATTTGATTAAGGAGATGGTTGAACATGACCTCAAATAATATTATTGTCTTTGGTGGTACAGGTATGCTTGGTCGCGCCGTTGTTGAACGTCTGCGACGTGATGGTGAGCGAGTATATGCTTTAGGTAGCTCCGATTGTGATCTTACAATATTAGATGATATCTCAATGGCTATTGCTGAAATAAAACCTAAAGCAATATATCATTGTGCGGGTCATGTTGGTGGGATTCTCAATAATCGCGATAATCAATTAACATTTCTTATCAGAAATACACAAATGGGATTGAACGTAGTCGATGTTGCTACCAAATATAAAATTCCAAAGTTAGTATTTGCTGGTTCATCTTGCATCTATCCACGCAATTGTCCACAGCCAATGACTGAGCTTATGATTGGATCTGGTCCACTTGAGCAGACAAATAGAGGTTATGCAGTCGCAAAACTTACAACACTTGAAGCCGTTAATTTTGCTAGAGAAAAAGGCTTCAATTATATGACAGTCATGCCCTGCAATTTGTATGGCCCTGGTGATAATTTTGCTGAAGGCGGACATGTGCTATCTGCTTTGGTTCGTAAAGTATGTGATGCTCGTCATAATAAAAGCGAAACTGTTGAGGTCTGGGGAACGGGATCCCCACGCAGGGAATTTCTGCATACGAGCGATGCTGCTGACGGTATCGTGACTGCATCTGAAAAGCTTAATGATGCAGTAGTTAATATAGGCAGTGGTGAAGATTTGTCGATAGCAGAGTTGGTTTTACTTGTGGCTGAGGTAGTCGGTTGGAATGGTGTATTGAAATTTGATACATCTAAGCCTGATGGTACACCAAAGAAGCTACTAGATATAAGCAAGCTAAAATCTGTAGGCTGGTCTCCTAAGATCGATCTACCTTATGGTATTGAAATGTTAGCGAAGGAATATGTGGATGCAACTTTTAAAACCCAATGACCCTCTGCTTAGGCAGAAAAGCGAGGAGTTTGATTTCTCATCTCCACAGATAGATCCCATGCAACTGCATGAAATGCTTCGTGATAAGATATGCGAACTAAAGACATTGGGATTATCTGCGCCACAACTAGGTATCATGGTTCGTGTATTTGCATTTGGTAATCCAGATGATCCAAATAGCATCATGTCGGTATTCAATCCGAGAATTGTTAATTATGGTTCAGAACTTGATGTCTATGAAGAACAATGTTCCACCTTTCCTGGTCTATTCTTGAAAGTTAAAAGACCAACTACTATCAGAATGCGTTATTCTAATCAAGAAGGTAATACTGAGACTCATAATTTTCAGGGTATCACAGCCAGAGTCGCATTACATGAAATCGATCATCTAGATGGCATTCTATTCACAGAGCGGGCAAATAGATATCATCTTGATCAGGCCAAACGCAGAAAGCTAAAACTTGATAGGGTGAGAAAAGCGAATGATCGACAAGCTGCTCTGTGATGAGCTTACTAGATCCTCTTCTGATACTGAGTGCGCTATTCTCCTCTCTGGTGGGGTCGATAGTTTATCAGTGGCTTTTGCGGCGCAAAGATTAGGTAAGAAGATTCATGCTTATACCTTTCGATTAACTGGACAGACCAGTTATGATTCTGACAAGGCCATTGAAGTATGTGATATCATGGACTGGAATTGTCATGTCATAGAAGTACCTGTTGGTAGATTAGAAGAAGATTTTAAATATCTTGCTAACACTATTAAGTGTGTAAAAAAGACACACTTTGAATGTTGTTTTCCGTTTATTCATGTATACCCTTACATAAAACAGCGTGAAGTTTTAAGTGGCTGGGCAGCTGATGGTTATTATGGCATCAGCAAGAAAGCTGTATTGCATTATTCGCAGACTAAAGAAAAGCTTGATGAATTTCGTGATCAGTATTTTTCTGATGATGCTAGAGCTGGATATAACTGGCATAAGCGCATAGCAGATATTCATGGTAAGAAACTTATAACACCTTATCTATGTCAAGAGGTCAAAGATTTCTTTTATACCATGGATTGGAATCAACTAAACAAACCTTACCAGAAGCATCATGTGGTCGAAGCTTTCCGTAAAGAGTTTGATGCTATTGGTAAATTTAAAAAGCATATCAACTTACAACTTGGTAGTAATATTGATGTGCTGTTTGAGACTCTACTATATAATAGCAGAATTAATTTTAAGGAACGCAGTAGAGTCATGGATATGTGTAGGGATTGGGCACAGCTACAAAAAGATACTGGACCTAGCTTAGATCAATTTCTAACTTAGCCATTGACATCTAGATCAATATGGAGTATTATATCTGTTATGACAAAGTATCAGCCGTATACCGTTCAAGATGTTAAAGACAGCTCAGCCCGCGAGCTGTTCACCGTAGTCAGCACATTTGCTGGCGGCGGTGGTTCTAGCACAGGCTATCGCCTTGCTGGTGGTAAGGTCATTGCTATCAATGAATTTGTCGAAGAGGCTATCAAAACCTATTCGACAAACTTTCCTGATACCAAAATCGTGCCAGGTGATATCAAAACCTTAACTGGTAATGATCTACTAAAGGCAGCTGGGCTAAAGCCTGGTGAACTTGATATTCTGGATGGTTCTCCTCCTTGTTCTGCTTTCTCGGTAGCAGGCAAGCGTGAGAAAGGCTGGAACAAAGAGAAGTCATACAGCGATGGTATGAAGGTTGAGAATATCGAGGATTTATTCCTTGAATTTATTCGCATCGCTGAAGAAATTCAACCCAAAGTTATTATTGCTGAGAATGTCAAAGGCATCACAATGGGAGAGGCCACAAAAAAGCTGAATGAGTTTATCAATGCATTTAGTAATATTAAGCCTGGTTATCATGTAACTTATGAAGTATTGAGTGCTGCAAATTTTGGTACTCCTCAAGGCCGTGAGCGTACATTCTTTGTATGCATACGGCATGATATTGCAGACAAGGTTGGTATTCATATGTTCAACGCCAATCAAACTGTATTTCCGAATCCTATTACACCTGAGCATATTTCAATTAGTCAGGCCTTTGAAAATCTGGTTAATGATCCAGAAGAAGAAAAGATGCTTGAAGATTATGTGCAAAACTGTTGGCAGAAGAAGTGGGTTGAGATGTTACCTTTCAACCCCTCTAAACATACAAAGCCATCAATGCCAGAGTTTCGTGATGTAAATCCTAAAGCATCTTTGTTCAATATGATTCGACCTGCGCCGCATCTACCTAGCCCGACTGTAACACAAGCTGGTCAGAAGCGCGGGGTATCTGGTGTGCTTCACTATGCGAAACATCGTAAATTAACTGTTATGGAATTAAAGCGAGTAATGGGTTTGCCTGATGATTATCAGCTTACTGGTTCATTCGATCAGCAGGCCGAGCGTATTGGGCGTATGGTTGCGCCAAAGATGATGTGCGCTTTAGCATCTAATATCTATGAGAATGTGCTAAAGCCCTACAAGTCATGATATCTAATTACCAACCCTATTTCATGAAAGATGTGCGCGAATCATCCGCGCGAGAGAGGTTCAATGTCATTTCGACCTTCGCTGGTGGGGGTGGCTCATCTTTAGGTTATCGTCTAGCAGGTGGTAAGGTGCTATGCGTAAATGAGTTCGTCGAAGAAGCGATAAAGACGTATACGCATAATTTTCCAGACACCAAGGTAATACCTGGGGACATCAAGGGCTTATCAGGCAAGGACTTGATGGATGCTGTGGGTATTAAGAAAGGTGAGCTAGACATATTGGATGGGTCGCCCCCTTGTTCTGCTTTCTCTACTGCAGGCAAGAGACACAAAAATTGGAATAAGACAAAGCTATACAGTGACGGTAAGAAGGTCGAGAATATTGAAGATTTGTTTCATGAATACATTCGTATAGCAACTGATATTCAACCAAAGGTTATTATTGCTGAGAATGTGCGCGGCCTAACTATTGGTAAAGCTATAGCCAAGCTAAATGAATTTATCTCAGCGTTTGAAACCATTCTGCCTGGATATTTGGTGACATACGAAGTCCTACATGCTTGCGATTTTGGTGTACCACAAGAACGACCTCGCACCTTTTTCGTCTGTGTTAGACAAGATGTTGCAGAAAAGGTCGGGCTTCATATGTTTAATATGAATACCGAGGTTATTCCAAATTCAACGTCGAATCACATATCAATGGGTGATGCTCTATCCGATGTAGCCCTTGACATGGATGAGATACAAATGTTAAAAGACTATATTCAAAACAATTCTGAGAACCAGAGATACTGGCTTTCTATCTTACCTAAGAACCAAACAAAGAGGTTGAATCCATGCTCACCGGAGATTCCGAAGGAGCTAAATCCGAACGAGAATTACTTCACTTTGATTCGGACGTGTGCAAACTTGCCAAGTCCTACCCTGACTGCGAATGGATCCAAACGTTCAGGCGCAGGTCTGTTTCATTGGAACGAGGATCGCAAGTTCACGATACGAGAACTGATGAGATTGCAGGGCCTACCGGAGGATTACGAACTGACGGGAACCTTCGACCAGAAAGCGGAGCGAATCGGGAGAATGGTAGCACCGAAGGTGATGGCTGAGATTGCTAATCGAGTATATGATAGAATTTTGAAACCGTATAAAGAGGCTACACAATGACAAAATTTACATTTGCAACCCGTGATGAGGGTTTCGACAACCATATCAATGCATCTATTCGTCACTATGGTGATTTGTGGAATGATGTGCTTTCAATGTCACAGTATTTTGTCGAAGATTATACGACAGTCGTTGATATCGGTTGCTCGACTGGCAAGCTACTTAAAGCTATGATTGCACAGAATACATTTGCCCCATATGCATCTTATGTTGGTGTTGAGGTTGAACCTGATTTCTATCCTGGATTCGATCAAGATATGGGTCAATACCCAAACCTTCACTTTGAGAGAAGTGATATCAGGCCATTCAAATTCAAGAACTGTTCGCTTGTTACGTCCATTTTTACTCTGCAATTCATGCCACAACGTGATCGTCAAGATGTAATTAATTCCATCTATGATGGCCTGCATAGAGGTGGGGCATTTATTTTTGCAGAAAAGACTGTGGCTGAGTCGCCGCGGATTCATGAGATTCGTACCTTTACATATTATGATTTCAAACGCGAATCCTTCACTACAGATGATATTATGGATAAAGAGCGTACACTACGTCATATGATGAAGCCAAATACGCGAGAGGAATTGGTAAATATGGTAAGCCGTGCTGGCTTTGATCATATAGATTCCTTCTGGCAGAACCACGCATTTACTGGTTTCATAGCCATTAAGTAGCCACGTTTACCTATTGACAGCATGGTGGTCATATAGTATAATGACCCCATGCAAAACCTTAAGCCCCAAGAGATCAAGGCCCTTGTCGAAGCGACCAAGGGTCTTGACCGTTTCGCCCGGCTTCTAGCCACAGAAAACATCACGGTCGAACACTCGCCCACGGCGACGGCTTCTTTCGACCTTAAGCGGCGCCTGCTGACGCTGCCTATGTGGTCAGGCATGGAAGAGCCTGTATACCACATGTTGTCTTTGCATGAGGTCGGTCATGCATTGTTTACTCCGACCGATGGTTGGTCAAAGATCATTGATCCTTCCGAAGATAAACTTCTTCGCCATTATGTCAATGTCATTGAGGACGCGCGTATTGACCGCCGTATGAAGGCTAAGTTCCCTGGTGGTCGCCATGACTATGATTTTTCTGCCAAGTATCTTGTCGAGCAAAACTTCTTTGGCATCAAAGATCGTTCTCTGGATTCCTTATCCTTCATCGACCGCCTGAATGTCCATTTCAAGGTTGGTCAAGAAGTTACCGCGCCCTTTGATGATGATGAAAGCAAGTTCCTGCTTCGCATCGAAACCACGTCATCTTTTGATGATGTGGTAGATTTGGCGCGTGAGATCCTGCAGTTTGCCAAAGATCGTCGCGATGAAATCACCCAAGGTGAGGGTGGTGACATCGAAATGATGTTTGATTTCGATGGCGATGGTGATGGTGACGGCGATGGTGATGAAGGTGAGGCTGGTGATGCTACTGGTGGTCGCTATGGTGACCGAGGTGGTCTGAATCGTGTCGACATTGGTTCCACCACTCAGGACAATTTCGAAAAGATGTTGATGAGAAAGCACATCGATCCGAAAAAGACCAAGGGTATGGATTATATCAACGTGCCTGAAGTCAAGGATTATTCTTCCTTTATCATCAAGCATGACGTGCTTTTGCAGGCCCTAGATGAGAGTCTGACTCGCATCGGTAGCGTAAGCGCATCCATGTATTCGAATAAGATGAATGAACGGTTCAAGGAATTCGTCACGTTCAATACCAAGGCTGTGTCTTACATGGTCAAAGAGTTTGAATTGAAGAAGGCCGCGGCCGCTTATGCTCGCGCTAAGGATTCCAAGACTGGCATCATCAATCCGAACAAGGTTCATTCTTACAAGTATTCTGAGGATATCTTTCGGCGCCTGACGACTCTGCCTAACGGTAAGAGCCATGGTATGGTGATGTTCATTGACTTCTCTGGATCGATGCAATCCAATATGCTGGGTACCATTCAACAACTTATCTCGCTTGTCGAGTTTTGCCGCAAGACTGGTATCTCGCATCGCGTGTATGGTTTTACTACTGGCGTAGGTCGCACCCTTCGTCGGCATAAAACCCATGTATCTATCTCGAAGGAGCCTGGTGATATCACATTCAGCTCTGGTTCTTTTGACTTGCTTGAGCTGTTTAATGATCGCATGAACCGCTCGACCTATACCAGCATGGCCCGCCATCTTCATGAATTTGGTGTGGCTATGGGTGAGCGTCGTAGCTGGCACCAACAAAAGGGTGATGAATGGATTTTTCAGAATGACGTGATTGGCCTTGGCTCCACTCCGCTTAATCAGACGATTGTCTTGGCGCATAAGATTATCCAAGATTTCCGTAGTGAGACTAAGCCAGATGTGGTGCATACGGTATTCTTGACCGACGGTGAATCTGACGGTTTGGAATACAATTCTCGCCATCATTGGAATCCAATCATCATGCGTGACCATCGCACCAAGCACCAAGCTTTCGTCGATGGTTCGACTGAACAGACTGAGTTTCTTATCCGTAACCTACGGTCACAACAGAATGTAAATGCGGCTGTATTCCGCATCGTCAATGGTGTTAGCGAACTTAGCCGAATGAAGCAGGGTATTGATACCGCTGCTATGACTGGCAAGCTTCGCAAGGACAAACATCTGGTGCTTCCTGGTGTGCTCGGTGCCACGCAGTTCTTTGCCGTCCTTGGTGGCAAGAACTTGAATGTTGAGGATACAGAATTGGAAGACTTTGGTGGCGTGGCTGTGACGACTAACAAGCTTGCCAAAGCTTTTGTAAAGGCAAGTAACAAGCGGGCTGCAAGCCGCACCATGCTTGTCAAGTTCATTGACATGATCGCTGGTCATGCAACCAAAGTTGCCATTGACAAGCGGTAAGCTATCTGGTATAATACACACATACACAATGGAGAGAGTGATGACCACTTCAACTGACAACCGTGAACTTTTGATCCAAACTGCTATCTCTCGTTTTGGCGAGAATGCAGTCCTGACTAAGGAAGCTTTGATCGACTTGGCTTCAGAGCTTGGTTTGCCGCGGCCGCGCTGGCTTTTTAATGACTCGGCTAATCGGGTCGAACGTGGTAAGTATCAGATTCCTGCTATCGCACATGCACAGGTTATTCCTATGACGGCTCGCCAACAAGGTAAAAAGTTCGATCCAAATGCGGTATCCGAACATGACTACGTGATGGTCCCCGCTAAGGACAAGACCTATGTACCGTTCGGCGACTTCAAAGATGTCGAACAGATTATTCGCAGCCGCATTTTCTTTCCGGTATTCATCTCCGGTTATTCTGGTAACGGCAAGACCTTCATGGTCGAGCAGGCTTGCGCCCGCGCTGGTCGCCCGATGGTTCGCATCCAGATGTCTCGTGAGACTGACGAGGATGACCTGATCGGTGGCTTCCGTCTGATCGACGGTGAGACCAAGTTCCTCAAGGGTCCAGTGCTTCGGGCCATGGAGCTGGGTGCAATCATGCTCCTTGACGAAATGGACCGCGCCGATCCTACTAAGGCGATGTGCTTGCAAGGTATTCTTGAGGGCAAGCCTTACTTCGTCAAAAAGACTGGTGAGGTTGTGTACCCGGCTGAAGGCTTCAACGTCTTTGTGACGGCTAACACCAAGGGCCGCGGCTCTGATGATGGTCGCTATGTTGCAGCCTCCATGCTTGACGACGCTCTGCTTGAGCGTTTCCCGATCACTCTTGAGCAAGAATATCCTAACACGAAGATCGAAACCAAGATCCTCACGGCTCAGTTTGATGCGCCAACTGATAATGACAAGGGCTTTATCGAGCATTTGATTGCATGGGCAGATGTCATTCGCCGTTCCTTCGCTGAAGGTGCGACTGATGAGATGATCTCCACGCGCCGCTTGACGCATATCATCAAGGCCTACAAGATGTTCAACGATCGCCAACATGCGATTGGCCTTTGTATCAATCGTTTTGACGAGGAGACTAAGAAGTCTTTCCTCGACCTCTATCGCAAGGTCGACCCGACCCTGCCCAAAGCTCCGGAGCAGCCTGCTCCAGAGGCGGATGCCAATTCGCTCAAAGGCGATGACATTCCGTTCTAATACACCCACCCTAATATAGGATGTGCTTCGATATGACTGCTAAGCGTACCAAGACTGATCGTTTGCTTGACTTCCTGATGTCAGGCAACGATATTACTGAAGGCCAGGCACGTAGCCGCTTCGGTATCCAAAATCTGAGTGCGACTGCTTCCGCGCTCCGTTTCAAGGGCTATGCGGTATATGCTAACCGCAAGACCCTTGGTAATAACCGCGAGGTGACTATGTATCGCCTCGGTGCTCCTCGCCGCGAGGTTATCGCGGCTGGTTATCGCGCCCTGGCTTCGGCTTGATAATCATATTAGTCTCTCCTTTGTGGTAAACTAGGGCTGGGGTGCAAACCCCAGCTCTTTTTTGCGTATTTGTTAGCTACATACTATCATATTAGTAATGGAGGTTACTATGGCCATTGAAATTAACGTATCAATCGAAGAACTTCGCAAAAATAAAATCTTTGTAGCCACACCAATGTATGGTGGAACCTGCACTGGTCAATTTGCTAAAGCTACTGCTGATCTAGCCAAACTAGGTGCAGAATATGGTATGGAGATTGAATTTTTCTATCTCTTTAACGAAAGCCTTATTCCGCGCGCCAGAAACTACTTGGTTGATGATTTCTTACGTAGCAGCTATACGCATTTCATGTTCATCGATGCTGATATCGGTTTCAACCCTAATGATGTGATTGCCCTATCGGTTATCTCTAATCAACCTGGCAAAGATATTGTTTGTGCTCCGTATCCAAAGAAGTGTATTTCTTGGGAGAAGATCAAGCGGGCCGTTGATAAGGGATTTGCTGATAAGGATCCAAATCAGCTAGAGCTATATGTCGGTGACTATGTTTTCAATCCGACACAAGCGGCTACATCAATTCGTCTTGATGAACCGGTTGAGGTTCTTGAGGGTGGCACGGGATTCATGATGATTCCTCGCAACACTTTTGTGAGATATCAAGCAGCCTATCCTGAATTATCATATCGACCTGATCATGTTCGCACAGAACACTTTGACGGCAGCCGTGAGATCACAGCTTTCTTTGATACAGTTATTGATCCTGCGACTAAGCGATATCTATCAGAAGATTATATGTTCTGTCAATATGCTCAAAGGGCTGGCCTAAAAACTTGGCTGTGCCCATGGATGAGCACCAATCATACTGGTACATACACATTTGCTGGTAGCTTGATTGATCTAGCACAGATCGGTGCTGCTGCGACAGCGGATGTTGAAGCTCTTGGTAAGGCTAAGAAGCTTGCTAATGCACAACGCGGTTGACATCTTTTGTGATATCTGATATAATCTACACAATGCAACAATATGGAGGCATAAGTGAATCTTTCAAGTGAGACAATCGAGGTCCTGAAGAATTTCTCGACCATCAATCCAACTATGCTTATTCGGCCTGGTAATGTCATCAAGGCCATTGGGGCTAAAAAGACGATTCTTGCATCTGCTAAGGTGAAGGAGACATTTCCAACTGAATTTGCGATTAGTGACCTAACCAAATTCATCATGGTTGTGACATCTTACAGCAATCCAACTTTGTCATTTGATGATAAGCATGTTGTCATTTCTGATAAGCTGGCTAAGACTCGTTTTCTTTATGGTGGGTCATCTAGCGTTACACATCCACCAGCCAAGGATGTAACACTACCGAGTGTTGATGCTTCATTCACAATTTCAAATGAGGCTCTAACCAAGGTTCTTCGTCTGACGAGTGGCTTGGGTCTTCCAAACATTGTGCTTTATGGTCGAGATGGCAAGTCATTCTTTGCTGGCACAGATGTTCTGCAAGATATCTGTGATGATACTGAATATGAAGTTGGTATCTCTGATTCTGATTACAAGGCCGTATTTGAACTTGAAAATATGAAGATGTTACCTCGCGACTATACTGTGCAGGTGACATCTGGTATGGCTCATTTCAAGTCAACGACTGATGATGTCGAATACTGGATTGCTTGTTCGACTCCAAAGAAGTGACGGATAATATAGGGGCAGGCACCGCGGCTTTGGTGCGAATGCTTCATAGGGTCGTACATGTCTCTAGACATAGAGGCACCGACCTAGAGGTGCTTGGGGGAATATTGGCGGTAGCTGTAAAAGGTTATCGCCAAGCCCTAGGACATGAACAAGCAGCCATGCTTTTCTATGGCGTGGCTGATGACCTTGCTGTGAACAATATACAAGATGATGAAGGTGAACAAGATGGAGACCAACCAGGATGAGTTCCTTTGGGTTGAGAAATATAGACCTCAGAGGATAGCTGACTGCATATTACCCGAGTCGATCAAATCGACCTTTCAAAAGTTTGTGGATGATAAGAGCATTCCAAACCTACTACTCACAGGCAGTGCAGGCGTAGGTAAGACTACTGTCGCTAAGGCGATGCTGCAAGAGATTGGCGCTGATTATATCATAATCAATGGCTCTCTTGATGGCACTATGGATGTATTACGGAATAAGATTGTTGGCTATGCTTCCACTGTATCTCTTTGGGGTGGTCGCAAATATGTTATTCTAGATGAGGCCGATTATCTGACGCATCATGTGCAACCTGCTCTCCGTAATTTCATGGAGCAATATTCACATAATTGCGGTTTTATTCTAACTTGTAATTTCAAGAATAAGATCATCGAGCCATTGCATTCGCGCTGCTCGACCATCGAGTTCCAGATTACAGGTAAGGATAAGGTTGATATCGCGCTTCAATTCATGCGCCGTACTTGTGAAATTCTCACAACCGAGAATGTCGAATTTGATAAGAAGGTTGTGGCCGAGCTTATTAATAAGCATTTTCCTGATTGGCGTCGAGTGCTTAATGAATTGCAGCGTCATAGTTCGACAGGTGCAATAGATGCAAGCATTCTTGGTTCCATGGTTAATATGGATCTCAAGAACTTGATAAAGCTACTCAAGGAAAAAGATTTTACCGGTATGCGGAAATGGGTTGGTCATAATTCGACGATCGACCAAAATGCATTGTATCGTCAGCTATATGATGGTGCTTATGATTTCATGAAGCCATCAAGCATTCCTAATCTTGTGCTTATTCTAGCTGATTATCAATACAAGGCTGGGTTTGTGGTTAATCCTGAAATCAATCTTGCAGCCTGTTTGACGCAGATTATGATGGATTGTGAATGGCAATGAGCAGAGAATTAGAAAATGTATTTGATTTTGTCAATGCGATAAGTGATAAAAAGCATGACTTCTTCAGAGATGGTGTTAATTCTCTGAAAGCGGAGCGTACCTATGAACCGTTTATGGTCAACAAATCGCTTTCTTTTCATATCGATACTATCCTCTATGCAAATGAGATGAACCAGAGGTCCCACCTATCAAGTCTGTTACAACATGACTATCTCATAAATACCATAAGGTCTCGGAAGCGTATGGGTCAGAAATGGCCTAAACCTTTTGAGGACAAAGACATAGACGCCGTTATGGAATACTATGCGTGTAATTACAACCGGGCCAAGGAGTATCTGACTGTCCTGACTAAGGATCAGCTCTCCGAAATCCATGATAGGACATTTAAAGGTGGGGCTGATGGCAATAGACATAGAAGAAATGGTAGAGGTTCGGCTAAAGAATCCTGAGGACTTTTTAAAAGTTCGCGAGACTCTAACTCGTATTGGTGTAGCCTCTAGAAAAGATCAGACGTTGTATCAGTCTTGTCACATTCTACATAAGCAGCGTCGCTATTTCATCGTGCATTTCAAGGAGCTATTTGCTCTAGATGGTAAGCCAACAAACTTTGATGATGACGATCTCAAACGCAGAAACACTATTGTTAATCTGCTAGCGGAATGGGGTCTCATCGAACTTGTGGATCCAGATGCGACCACGGATAATGTCGCACCAATTTCACAAATCAAAGTGCTTTCGCATAAAGAAAAAGACGATTGGATTCTTCAAGCTAAGTATAGCATCGGTAAAAAGAGGACACCCTAATGGCACAACCGGTTGTCGAGGCTCTTAAGGTAGCTCTCGCAGATACCTTCACGTTCTATCTCAAGGCTCACTATTTTCATTGGAACGTGCAGGGTCCTGACTTCAAACAATACCACGATCTATTTGGTGGTATCTGGGAAGAGGTATTTGGTGCGGTTGATCCTCTAGCTGAGTTTATTCGTACTATGGGATCATATGCACCAGGCACACTTGGTCGTTTCAAGGAGCTTACAACTTTAGTCGAACTTGAAACAGTGCCTGAAGCGCGCGAAATGGTACTTGCGCTAGCTGTAGATAATGCTAAGGTTCTACAGTCAATTAGAACTGCATTCACCGAATCCGAAAATGCTGGTGCTCATGCAGTTGCTAATTTCTTACAAGATCGTATGGCCGCGCATGAGAAGCACGGCTGGTTCCTCCACTCAACTTTGGGAAACAATGTGAATGACTAATTTCGATATGGTTGCTGATTTCATGCGTGCAGCCGAACAAGATGTTAATACAACGCCAGTATGGCCTGAGGATAATGTTAGACTTCTTCGGTATAAATTAATCGATGAGGAATCTACAGAACTTCATGAAGCGATGGTCAATGAAGATATCGTTGAAATTGCCGATGCACTTACCGATTTGCTTTATGTCGTGTATGGTGCTGGTCATACGTATGGTATTGATTTAAATCGATGCTTTGCAGAGGTGCATCGATCTAACATGAGTAAATTTGTGGATGGTAAGCGCATTAAGAATGCGGAAGGCAAAGTAATGAAGCCTGACACTTACAGTCCACCCGATCTATCATTTTTACTTCCGGAAATGACAGACTTGCCGTTGACAGAAGAATAGTTATATGATAAATATAGACAGCATTGCCCATAAGGGGATGCTGTCTATATCAACCCTCGCTTAACCAAGGAGGAACCAATATGGTTTTATTTCCCGATCTGTCCAAGCTGGACACATTTTCAGTCGGCTTCAATGAAGTCTCAAAGCGTCTGCTAGAAGCCCACGATCATCTATCAAAAGCAGTGCCAGGCTGGCCTCCCTATAATATTATCAAGGTCGATGAAAACAAATATGTTATCGAGCTAGCAGTTGCTGGCTTTGGTAAGTCTGACCTTGAGATTGAAATTCAGGACGGTCGTCTGCTTATTCGTGGCTCCACAAAAAGCGATGAGAAATCAAATTTCCTGCATAAGGGGATTGCTGATCGTGCTTTCCGTCGCGAGTTCCATCTTGCTGACACAGTGGAAGTCAAGAATGCCGAGATGGTAAACGGCCTGCTGAAGGTTTGGCTGGAAAATATCATTCCAGAACATAAGAAGCCTCGCAAGGTCGACATCGAAGAAACCGGCGATACCCCTAGTAAGAAGTCAACAAAGCAACAACTCAACGGGTGAACCGTTGAGAGTTGTTAAGGGGAGAGGCAACCGCCTCTCCCCTGTTTTCATTTGGAGAAAGACATGTTTAATCGAATAGTTACTAAGATAAGAACGCTATATACAGAATGGTGTGAGAGTCAAGAAGTTGCATTTGCGCTGGCCGATCATCGGATCGCGAAAGAGCATCGTATCTTGCTTCAAGCCAAGCTAGACGAGCTTAATTCAAATAACCGTTAGGAGGTCCTAATGCTTTCAGCAGAAATCCTGCATAGATGTTTTCCCAAGGCCAATAAGGATAATCTTAATAAGTATGCCGATGCTCTTGTAGCGGCTTGCGAAGAATTTGAGATTAATACCCCTAAGCGAGTCGCAGGATTTCTATCTCAGGTCGCGCATGAATCCGCTCAGTTTAGCGCGATTAAGGAAAATCTGAACTATAAGTCTCAGGCTCTAACCGCTCTATTCGGTTCCCGTATTACAGCCGCGCAAGCTGCCGATGTGGGTCGTGATGACACGACAAAGAAGCCTGCAAATCAAGAAGGTATTGCTAATATCATCTATGGTGGTGCATGGGGTTCTAAGAACCTAGGCAATGTAAATGAGGGTGATGGTTGGAAGTTCCGCGGCCGCGGCCTTATTCAGCTAACAGGTCGTAGCAATTATACGAATTGCGGAAAGGGTCTTAATAAGGATCTGTCTGAAGATCCTTCATATCTGGAGACACCAGAAGGCGCCGCCCGCTCGGCTGCATGGTTCTGGAAGTCTCGCGGTCTAAATGAAGTTGCTGATACTGGTGATGTTCGTAAGATGACAAAGTTGGTCAACGGTGGTGATCTTGGTCTTGCTGACCGCGAACATCACTATCATGAAATTCTCGGTGTTCTTGGCGCTGAGTAATGATTTCTGATAATCCGATCATCGGTATAAAGCTGGTGAGCGGTGAGGAGATTATAACCCATGCACGTTTCAACAAAATTGAGCGTGCATGGCATCTCCAGTTTCCTGGTATGCTAGTGCCTATGACAAATTCATCAGGTAAACCGTCCATAGGTGTCGGTGACTATCTACCTTTTACAGAAACAAAAGAAATAACAATACGTGAAGACTGCGTAATGTTTACATATATACCTGATAATGAAATGATCACAGGATATAAAAGCAATTTTGATTCTGAAGATTTACCAGACAAAGCTAACGTTTTACCCTTTACACGCAAGTAAAAACCCTGTATAATAGGGCCTATGACAAAGTTTTATACATTTGCTTTTCAAATCGGTAACACGATTCACGTCCGCGGCTATGAGAACGGAATCCGTTTCTCTGAGAAGGTTAAATACCGGCCGACACTCTTTATACCATCAAAGCGAAAAGGCCTGACCCCAAAGTCAGGCTGGAAAAGTATTTGGGGTACAGAGGTCGAGCCATGCCAATTTGGCGATATCCGCGAGGCCAAAGATTTCATTGAGCAATATAGCGATGTATCCAATTTCGATATCTTTGGCTTGCCTCGCTTTCAATATGCATATCTCAATGAAGAATATCCATATGAAATCCAATATGATCGTGACTTAATCGAGATTGCCAATCTTGATATCGAGGTTGGTTCTGATAATGGATTCCCAACACCAGAAGCTGCGGCCGAGCCAATCACGGCTATCACTCTCAAGCGCGGTAAGAAATTTATCGTGATGGGTTGTGGTGACTATCGCCCATCGCGCCATGATGTCAAGTATATGAAATGCCGTGATGAGCGTGACCTATTGGAAACCTTTCTGATGGAATGGGAGCGCGGCCATCATCCTGAGATTGTCACTGGTTGGAATGTCACCTTCTTTGATATTCCATATCTGGTGAATCGTATCACTAAGGTATTAGATGCAAAGGCTGCAAAGCGACTATCTCCTTGGGGATTCATCTCACAGCGCACGACAAATATCATGGGTAAGACGCAGACAGCCGTTGATATGGCTGGCGTGTCCACTCTTGATTACCTTGAGATGTATAAGAAGTTTACATATTCACAACAAGAATCATATCGCCTAGATCATATTGCTAATGTTGAGTTAGGTGAGAAGAAGCTTGACTATTCTGAATATGGTTCATTGCACAATTTGTATAAAGAAAATTATCAGAAGTTTATTGATTATAATATCAAAGACGTTGAACTTGTTGATCGTCTCGATGAGAAGATGAAGCTTATCGACATGGTTCTTGCTCTGGCCTATGATGCTAAGGTGAATTACACTGACGTATTCACTCAGGTTAAGATGTGGGATGTTCTAATCCACAATCATCTGTGGAAGAAGAAGGTCTGCGTGCCTATCACTGGTGGTGGCAGCAAGGATGAAGCTTATGTTGGTGCATATGTCAAAGAACCGCTTGTCGGCGCGCATCAATGGGTATTGTCATTCGATTTGGATTCACTGTATCCGCATCTGATCATGCAATATAATATCTCACCCGAGACACTTGATCGTGTAAATCGTGTGGATATTACTGTTGATAATCTACTCGATCCAAATTATCAGCCGCCGCTGCGTGAGGGTTATAGCCTTGCTGCAAACGGTCGATACTTCAGCAATCAGTCTCAGGGCTTTCTGCCTGAGATGATGGAACGCATGTATGAGAGTCGGTCTGAATATAAGCGCAAGATGATCGAGGCTCAAAAGGCTGTTGAATCTGCAAAGACTCCGCAAGAAAAGCGCGACCATGAAAAGTCTGTATCTCGATACAAGAACATGCAGCTTGCAAAAAAGGTTCAGCTAAACTCAGCTTACGGTGCAATCGGTAATCCATATTTCCGCTTCTATGATCTTAATCAGGCCACAGCTATCACAGTCGGTGGACAGCTTTCTATTCGCTGGGCTGAAGTTAAGATTAATGAATATATCAATAAGCTTCTTGGTACAGAAGATGTTGATTATGTTATCGCAGTTGATACCGATAGCTTGTATATCACTCTTGATGGTCTGGTGACTAAGGTATTTAAAGACAAAACTCCTACAACCGAACAGATTGTCACCTATCTTGACAAGATCGCTTCACAGGCATTCAAGCCAGTCATTGACAAGATATATGCAGGCCTGCATGAGCATATGAATGCCTTCGCACAGAAGATGTCTATGAAGCGAGAGAACATTGCAGACCGTGGTATCTGGACAGGTAAGAAGCGTTACATTCTGAATGTTCATGATTCTGAAGGTGTGCGATATGAAACACCAAAGCTAAAGATGATGGGCATTGAAGCAGTTAAATCTTCGACTCCCGCATTTTGTCGCAAGGCTATTAAAGATGCATTGAACATCATTATGACTAAAGATGAAAGCGCAATGCATCAGTTTATTGCATCTTTCCGCGAGCAATTCAATAAGATGCGCTTTGAAGATATTGCATTTCCAAGAGGAATTCAGGGCCTTGGGAAATATAGAATGGTCGAGAAGGGTATTCCAATTCATGTGAGAGCTAGTCAGACATATAATACTCGTCTCAAACAACTCAAGCTTGATAAGACCTATGATCTTATCAAAGATGGTGATAAGGTAAAATTCTGCTATATGAAAATGCCCAATCCATTAAATGAGAATGTATTGGCTATCGCATCCGTTCTACCATCAGAGTTTGAGATTGACCGATACATAGATTATAAGACACAGTTTGAAAAGGCATTTCTTGATCCGCTTCGCTCGATCCTTGATGTGATTGGATGGCAAGATGAAGATAGACCTACACTGGAGAAGTTTTTCACCTAATGGCATACTTGAATCATAATCTTCCGACATTCACATGTTATATGCGGAATGAATATCTGTATAATCATGAGAAGGGTCATGGTGAATTTACACTATGTGATGTGCATAGTGTCGCAAGCATGGAGAAGCGAGTACCTCTCTTTGAAGCATTTCTAGATAATGGTGTCAATTGGACACGCCGACCACTAATGGCCTTCTGTTGGAAGAAGGATGCACCAGTTCCAAAGATTGAGGATTGCTATTACTGGAACTGCTTTAGCCCATATATTGATGTTAATATTCGCACTCGTATGGCTGGGCTACGCGCACAACTAATTCGTTGTGATGGTAGTCATATTAGCGGTGAATATATGTTTACTATGGATTGGTCATGGGAGAATAAGGGTATCTTAGATACAAATTTTAGTGAGACACCTGAGCATAAATGTGCTCACATGTTTAAGGTTGATGATGGTAATTTTTATGCATACCCAAACAATAGGATCATATGGCATGATGATGCATGGATTGATGTGCCGCTCAAAAATAATCCAGGATATCAGATCGACATGACAGTATATTCCGTAGAAAACAAACGAAATCTAATCACAGACAATAGCTATATGACAGAATTTAAACAAGGAGATAAATCATGAGCAAAGATTTCTTTAGAGATTTGGTCAAACAAATCGGCGACGTTGATACACACATTGCTGATGATGGTTTACATTCATCAGAATTTGCTGGTGCAATGGATACAGGTTCATATCTATTAAATGCAGAGCTATCTGGCAGCATCTATGGCGGTGTGCCTAACAATAAGATCACAGCATTTGCTGGTGAGAGTGCAACTGGTAAGACATTCTTTGTTCTTGGTCTCGTGCAACAGTTCCTGAAAGATAATCCAGATGCGGGTGTCTTTTATTATGACACAGAAGCTGCGGTTACTAAGGAAATGTTTGTAGCTCGTGGAATCGATCCGCGCAGGGTTGTTATTTCTGAGCAGGCCACTGTGCAAGGCTTCCGCACTCATGTTATGAGAACGCTTGATAACTATCTCAAGGTACCTGAGAAAGAACGTCCAAAGATGCTCATGGTGCTTGACTCATTGGGTCAGCTTTCAACTGAAAAAGAATTGGAAGATATCGCAGAGGGTAAGAACACGCGCGATATGACTCGGTCACAGCTTATTCGTGGTGCTTTCCGCGCACTATCACTCAAGCTTGCTCGGGCTAATGTATCATTGCTAGTGACCAATCATATCTTCAATGTGATCGGTGCATATGTGCCGACCAAAGACATGGGTGGTGGTGAAGGTTTGAAGTATGCGGCCTCACAGATTATTTTCTTGACTAAGAAAAAAGATCGCGATGGCACGGAGGTTGTTGGTAATATCATTCATTGTCGTGTAGCCAAGAGTCGCTTTACTAAGGAAAACAAGTCGATTGATGTAAGGCTATCTTATGATAAGGGCCTTGATCGTTACTACGGATTGCTTGACTTGGCTGAGAAATATGGTATAATTAAGAAGATTGCGAATCGCTTTGAAATGCCTGATGGTGGAAAATATTATGCCAAGCAGATTGAACAAGATCCTGAACGGTTCTTTACAAAAGATTTGCTAGATCGTATTGATGCGGTCGCAGCAAAAGAATTTAAGTATGGTCAAGGTGAAACAAGTGAGGTAGAACATGACGAAGAAGAAAGTGCCAACGAGACCGCTAGCTGAGTATACAGTGGTCGATCACGCTGAAGTGAAAGACCACATGTGCTTTGGTATTGAGTCTGGTAAGTTCAAAGGGACGGTATTTCGTTTCGATACCGTCAAAGTTGGTGAATCTCTTGATGATGAAGATAATGCAGTCGTCAGATTTACCTATACAGTATTAGAAAATGAATTTAATACTAAGGGTAATCAAGACTTCGAACGTACCATAGCATCAATACTATATCATATAATTGAAACAACGGCGGAAATGAATGCGAATCGAAACGACGGTGCTTCGGCACCTACTACATGATGATGATTTTGCACGAAAGGTATTACCTTTTGTAAGCGAAAAATATTTCTCTGATGTCTCTGAAAAGCTAGTATATTCTCGCATTTCAGAGTTCATGGAGAAATATAATTCTCTCCCTACCCGTGAGGCCCTATCCATCGAGATAGAAGGCACCAAGGGTTTGGGTGAGAAGGAACATCAATCTGTCATGCAGATTATCGATGGGCTTACTCGACCTGAGCCCGTCGATAAGACCTGGTTGCTTGACTCTACTGAGAAGTTTTGTCAAGAGCGAGCCATCTATAATGCAATCATGGATAGCATCACTATCCTTGATGGTAAAGATAAAGATCGCAGTAAGGGATCAATCCCACAGATACTCACCGATGCACTTGGTGTATCCTTTGATACACATATCGGCCATGACCTGATCGATGACTATCAAGGTCGATATGACTTCTATCATCGCGTAGAAGAAAAGGTTCCTTTCGATCTAGAATACATGAACAAGATTACTAGAGGTGGTCTATCACGAAAGTCGCTGAATATTATTTTGGCAGGCACTGGTGTTGGCAAATCTCTAGCAATGTGTCATATGGCCGCAGCCAATTTGATGATGGGTAAGAATGTTCTATACATCACAATGGAAATGGCCGAGGAAAAGATCGCGGAACGTATTGATGCTAACCTGCTGAATGTACCGATTCCAGATTTGCAATCTCTACCTAAAGACCTATATGAAAAGAAGATTGCAGGTATTCGAGCAAAGACTACTGGCAAGCTCATTATCAAAGAATATCCGACAGCTTCAGCACATGCTGGTCATTTCCGTCATCTACTCAATGAATTAAACCTGAAGCGGTCTTTCGTACCAGATATCATCTATATCGATTATCTAAATATTTGTATGTCAGCGCGCATCAAAACAGGTTCCAATGTTAATAGCTATACCTATGTTAAGGCTATAGCTGAGGAGCTAAGAGGTCTTGCAGTTGAGCGCAATGTTCCAATTGTATCAGCGACACAAACCACTCGATCTGGTTACTCCAGCTCTGATGTCGACTTGACTGATACCTCCGAATCATTCGGTCTACCTGCGACTGCTGATTTCATGATTGCCCTTATCTCTACTGAGGAGCTACAAGAGCTAAGTCAGTTCATGGTAAAACAGCTAAAGAATAGATATAGTGACCCGGCCGTGCATCGTAGATTTGTTATCGGTGTCGACCGGGAGAAGATGCGCCTCTATGATGTCGAGCAATCGGCCCAGTCAGATATCATGGAGGACAGACCTGTCATGGATAAGACCGCATTTGGTCAACGCCGTGATGAGGAAGAGACTATGGGTTGGAAAACAAAGAAAATGGGTCGGAAGGACTTCTCAGGTTTAAAGGTGTAAAATGGGTAAGAGTCGCAAGTTTGATCCGGATGATTATGAAGATGATTACGGGTTCACGGATCGTAAAGAAAATGACTGGCGAGATGAGCGCAAAGAAAAACGTGCTAAAAAAGAAGCCATAGATGTCGAACCACCTAAGACTATATGGCAACCAAAAACTCCGCGGGCTCGTCGTTAATATATACTTCTGACCCTACTTCGCCATTGACATTGAGCGGTCATCCTGGTACTATTAACCCATGATGAGAGGTGTCCATGGCAAGATCAGGTCCGCGCATAGCGGTCTATGGCAGGGACAAAGTCTATAGGGACCTCATCCGAGGCGCTACCAGATGGATGGTAGCCGATCTGGTGGGCCCTAGACTTTCAGAGACTTTGACCATCAAGGTCAAGCTGGTCAAAGACCTCTTTAAAGAAGAGGGTGTATTGGGCGACTGTGAATGGATAGATGATAACAAACGCCCAAGAGAGTTTTTGATTAGACTCTATGCTGGTCCAAACCGCAAGAGAACACTCAAGACTCTAGCCCACGAGTTGGTGCATGTAAAGCAATTTGCTAGAAGCGAAATGTATGATCATGTACAGAATATCGATCTTGTGACCTGGAAAGGTCAACGAGTAGATTCTAATAAGGTTAGCTATGAGGATCATCCTTGGGAGAAAGAGGCCTATGAAATGGAAACGCCTCTATTGAACAAATGGGCTCATATAACTGGTAATGAACAATACATTTGGAGGTCTAGAAGATGATGTGGTTATTGGTAGTGGTGAGCCTAGTATTCACCACGGACGACGGCCCAAGGGTTTCTTTTTTGCTTGCATCCTCTTATGAGGAATGCACAGCCGCCGCCAATGCAGGTAATGCTGGCGCATTTGATAGACTTGATCGGACCCGCAATGGTTTTTTCTGTTATAGGGTAACGCTGAAATGACTCAAGAGATTAGCATACCCACAACTTTCTATCAAAGTGTAAACATAGAATCTATTGAAAGACTCTATGAGGCCAAATATGTTGGTGCATGGTCTATCAAAGAAAAATCTGGAAACTGGAGTCTGCATCCAGTCGAGGTATTCTATCAACCCATTCTAAAAGACCCATCACATAAACATTACTTTGGGGTCTATCTAGGACCAGAAGGTCATGTTCATATCTGCGATGCTACCTCAGCCTTTTCTGATCCAATTGCAGGCGCAGTTGCAAATGATGATGAGATAATCGTAAGCGGATATAGACACGACTATCGGAAAAGTAGAGATGGGTCTGTATTCATTGACGGTGGTCGAGATTACATCAAAACCAATACTAGAAAATTAGTTAATCTTACTATGGTTGAAGGTAATCTTATAGTTTCATAAATATGGCTATCATATAAAGAGGTGGTCATGTCATTCAAAAGATGGTTATTCGAACAAACGGAGTCTAAGAGACTCCCTTTCGATAAGACGTCTAAACGTCGTGGGTGGTGGCGTGAAGGTGATCACTATATTCTATATCACGGCACGCATGATCGCAACGTAGCATCAATGATGAAGTCTGGTATCAATAAACCAGATCCATCCACTGGAATGTATTCAACAACACCAGACCCTCACACCGCACATGGTTATGCATCCATGTCTGGTGGTGGGGGTGAAGCACATTTTAGAGGTGTCAATGCTAAAGCTACCACGACTCCTCATAGCGAACGCTCAGTTTTAAAATTAAAAATACCTGCGGACTGGGCCGAACGTAATATGGATGCGGACCTGCGCGGCAATATGGGTGATGCTCGCCGCAGAATGTTAAGTCGTGGTGAATATACCAAATGGGTCGCAGGCAATCCGGATAAAAATGACTCAGAATATTATATGGCCACAGAGGTTCGGTTCAAGAAACCGATTCCTCCTGAATTTATTGAGGGTCATATGAAAAAATTCGAGGGGTAAAGTTTAGATGGCAAATTTATCTGCATCTGAACTATTGAAGGCGGGCCGAGAATATAGGTCTGAAGTTATTATTCGAAAGATAAAAAAGAAAGAGCCGTTTGAAATGGATAACGGTCGCAAAATTATATTGAAAGCTAGCATATCATCATTGTCTTTACTTGCTAAAATGACAAAAACATCTCAAGAAATAAATTCTATCATATTTTTGGGTGATGATGGTAAAGAATATAAAGTAACAAATATAAAAAAGAATGCTGATTTTGGTGGAAAGGGTGATAGATCCGGTGTGGCTAAAGAAGATGCTGCATTAGCCTCTCTCAATAAGCAAATATTAGATGCAAAAAAGAAAGAGAAAATTGGTACATTGCCAATTAGAATAGGAAATAAAACATACAAAGCAACCATAGCTGAAAGCACACCAGGAACTCCAAAATCAGACTTTCATCTACTTGATTCTGATGGTAATGAAATAATATGGATATCGCATAAAGATGGACGGGGTCCAAGAGATTTCCAACAATGGGGAGGAATCTCTGAAAGATCAGAGCCTACAATATTTCGTCATCCAGAAACACAAAAATTTATTAGAGATTTAAAAGCTATGTACCCTAGAGGGTTACCTCCAGCGACTACGCTTTATCGAAAAATAAAAGATAAAAAATTAAAAATGTTATCTGTATATGGTAATATGTTTGGTGGTGGTTTAGGCCAGCAAAATGTATCGATATTATTACAGGGTCCTATTAAACTAGAAAAGGTAGGCACCTCATATAGAATGATTGCAAATCACGTTCATTTAAATGGTGAGTCTGTAGATTCTGGTGGATTTGAGCCTGTTATTATGGCAATATATAAAGGTGATCGTTCCGATGCTGGTGTACCAGGAACAAGAATAGTCATATCACCAATTGAAGGAAGAAAGGGTGTGCCTTTCTAATGCTTACATTTAAAACATTTATTACTGAGTCAGTGGCCGCTGATGATAAGTTAAAGCATCTAGAACATGCTGAGGATCATCCTATCAATGCTGGTGCTGCTGGTTTCAAACATGCTGCTGATACGCTAAATTCAGTACACAACCAGCTTCTCCGCAAAGATGGATCTAATGTCAAGGTGACAATGAAATATGATGGTTCTCCATCAATAGTATTTGGTCATCACCCACAAACAGGTAAATTTTTTGTTGCATCAAAATCAGCCTTTAATGTAAAACCAAAGATAAATTATACAGATCAAGATATTGAAGCTAATCATGGTCATGCGCCAGGCCTGGTATCAAAACTAAAATCTGCACTAAAGCATCTACCAAAGGTGACACCTAAGGGTGCTGTATATCAAGGTGATATCATGCATACTCCTGAAGATGTAAAGACATCAGGCGATACATTAAATTTCAAGCCTAATACCATAACATATTCTGTACCCAAAGATAGTCCTGTTGGTAAGAAGGTTGCACGCGCACAATTAGGTGTGGCCGTGCATACAAAATATCAAGGTAAAACATTAACTGATATGAAGGCTGGGTTTGAGCCTGACACATCATCATTTAAACAGCATCCAGATGTTCATATGATTTCTGTTGAGCATCCAGTGGAACGCACTGGTTATTCATCCGCACAAGAACGCGAATTTGAAAGTCATATGAAGAAGGCTAAAGCTGTAGCATCTTCGATGACATCAGCATCACATAAGGCTGTTGAAAGACATCGCGATAACATAAAGATGTATATCAATGATACTGTTCGTCAAAGCACTAAGCCTACTACAGATGGTCTTAGAAAATATATTACAGCTAGACAAGCAAAAGCTTTATCAACTCTAAAGACCGACAAGGCTCGTAGTATAAAGCAGCAAGAATTAAAAGATTCACTAGACCATCTTGATGCTAATAGTCACCATATAGACAAAGCTTTTGAATTGCATGGACATCTACAACGTGCTAAAGATGTTCTTGTTCATGCATTGTCATCAAATCCAGGTCCATTTCAACATACAATTGGTGGACAAGCTGCTAAACCTGAAGGCTTTGTTGCAATCAAAAACGGTGCTCCTACTAAGCTAGTCGACCGCGCAGAATTTAGCAGAGCCAATCTCCTAGCCGCAAGGGGTTAAAAACCCTAAATAGGCAAGCGCTGTATAGTCCACGGAAAACCAGCGTAGGGAGGGCAAATGAAGCCTGTTGCAATTACTTTTGGGCGCATGAACCCGCCTACCATTGGCCACCAAAAGCTGGTCGACCATCTACATTCTGTCGCGAAAAAGCACGGTGCAGATGCCGAAGTACACTTATCACATACACAAGATAGCAAGAAAAATCCTCTGTCGCATGGACAGAAGGTTGGTCTAGCTCGTAAAGCTTTTGGCTCTTCTGTTCAGTCTGGTCCACATAAGACCATCATCGATGTGATGAAGCACCTGCATAAGCAAGGTCGCAAAGAAGTTCATGTCGTGGTAGGTGGTGACCGCCACAAAGAAATGCATGAGCTCCTGCACAAATATAATGGTAAGGACTATCATTTTGATAAGATACATGTCCATTCTGCGGGAGAGCGTGATCCGGATGCTGAAGGCGCTGAAGGTATGTCAGCATCCAAGATGCGAGAACATGCAAAAAACAAAAATCACGAAGCCTTCAAATCAGGTCTACCAACAGGTTTACGGTCATCGTCACATAGGGTGATGAAGATGGTTCGCTCTGGTATGGGTCATGTTGAAGAAGGTGATCCGTTCGGCGGTGGCACGTCAGCTTTCACTCCAGCAGATCGCGAGATGCCACAGACTGCAGTATCAATGCAGCATGAAGAAGATCCTGATGGACCTGATGAACCTCGTTCAAGCGAGGCTATCGGTGCACACGAAGAATTAAATCATAAGCTATTTGCTGATGATCGCTTGATGCCTGAGGTTCGCATTCAGCTACGCAAGATTGCAGATCAGTTTATTCGTTTTGTTGCAGTACCTCTTGATGTCAAAGATATTGTATTTACTGGTTCTAATGCTAGCTATCATTATACCGATCATAGTGATATCGATCTACATGTGGTTGTGAAGCTAAAGGGTGGTGCATCAATGCGCGCATATATGCGCCAGCTATTTGATGCAAAGAAAAGCCTCTGGAATCAGATGCACAATATTAATATTCGTGGGTTTGAGGTCGAGCTTTATATCGAACCGACCGAAGAGCCTGCGGTTAGCTCTGGTGTGTATAGCATCCAAAATGACAAATGGGTGAAGCATCCTACTAATCAAAAGCCTACCATGGATGATGTCAGTGTGCGTAGCAAATATCGTCAGTATAAAGATGAGATCGATGCAGCTATAAAATCAAATGATATGTCGAAAATTGGAGCTTTGCTGGCAGAGCTTCGTGAAATGCGTAGTTCAGGTCTAGCTAAAGGTGGTGAATATAGTGTCGAGAATATAGTCTATAAATTACTTCGCAGCAGAGGTGATCTACAGAAATTGTGGTCGATTAAATCAGAGCTGGGCGACAAGGAATTATCACTTGAAGGTCATCGCTATTACTCAGGCCTAGACAAGTCGACTGCCAGCAAACGTAAGTCTCAATTTAAGAGACAGACAAAGATGTCAGATAATGATCCAAGCGCATATAAGGCAGCGCCTGGTGATAGTAAAAAGACTAAGACAAGTGTTCATACAATGAAATATCGCAGACAATTTGGCGATAACTATAATGCGAATGATGTTCAATTCAATCCACCGGAGCTGCCCGTGCGTTACTCATACCTATCTGCTTCATATAACAAGAGATTTGAGCAGTTCGCGGAAGCTGCTGGTTATCGGGACATGTTTAGAGGAATCGTTCCTCACGGATTAGATCCGACTACTGAACCTTTGAGCCATGCAGTTCCAACATCAAGATATGATCTGGAATCCGCCGATAGCGCGTCAAAGCTGGTGCAAGATAAGCATCGCAGAGAAAAAGAGACTTTAGCTAAAAAGCACGAGAGGGAGAGAGAATCCATGAAGATGCAGGATCTCCGCAAGAAAATGATGCAGCGCGATGAAGAAGTCGAGCGAATTGCAGAAGCGACTAAAGACGGAAATGCAAGCTGGAGGGTTCCAGCTCATGTCAAAAAGCATCTAGAAGATAAGCATGGTCGGGCGCAGTCCATTCATGTATCCTCTGATGGGTCAAAGATAACTCATAGTGTACGTCACCTTGATGATGATGGTATGGATCACTATGAAACTAGAACACACGAATACAATGGTAAAGATCCAGTCAAAGATCGTAAAGTTGGCAAACTGATTAAACATGTTAAGCCAAAGATGTCAGTCGAAGAAGCGGCCGATCAAGGTCTTGCTAAGAAGGCCGAGAAATCTGGTATTCCAGTTAGCGTATTGCGTCAGGTTTATAATCGTGGTATGGCTGCATGGAAGACTGGACATCGCCCAGGAGCTAATCAGCAACAGTGGGCCTATGCTCGTGTGAACTCTTTCATCACCAAGGGTAAGGGTACATGGGGTGGTGCTGATAAAGACCTAGCTGCCAAGGTTCGCAAAGAAGAAGTTGATGAAGCTTGCTGGGATGGTTACAAAGCTGTTGGTATGAAAAAGAAAGGTGATCGCATGGTACCAAATTGTGTACCTGAAGCTATCACAAAAGCTGCTGACTTTGAATATAAGAAAGAAACGCTACCTGATGGTAGAGTTGTATATCGCAAGATTCATAAGAAACTAAAGGTTGAGGGTGATCCAAATCCTCTGCATCGCGAGACTGGTACAGATTCTTTAGTAAAGAATTATAAGAAAGATACACCAGGCCAGAATGAATCTGCTAATGATGCTCGCTATATGGCGCCAGTGCCATGGGCAAAGCAGACAACAGAAGATTCAAAGTCACCGAAGACATTTGAAGATGTACGCAAGGCCTTAGCTGGTCTCCGTGAACAAACAGAATTGTCTGAAGATTTTGTACCTGGAATTATGGATGCACCAACGGCTCAACAGCTAGGCATTCGCGCACAATTCGGTTATGCTGATCATCCTTCAGTCGAAGAAGAAGATGATGCAGGCTGTGGTTGCGGCGGCAACTGCCAGTGCGATGATGTCGAAGAGGAGCTGGAGATCACCGAAGCTGAATATCAAGGACGCAAGGTGACTCTGAATAAGCCATTCCGCACACCTGGTGGTCCGAAGAAGTCTGCTGTGTATACAACAAATGCATCAGGTAATGTAGTTCTTGTACGTTTTGGTGATCCCAACATGACGATCAAAAAGAACATTCCGGGGCGCCGTCGTAATTTCCGTGCGCGTCACAACTGCGATAACCCAGGGCCGCGCTGGAAGGCGCGCTACTGGTCCTGCAGAGCATGGTAATATACCAATAATAAAGTATTTGCATCTATAAACTGAGAAAAAATTACTCGCTAAGGAGAGACTAACATGAAAGATAATAGTAAATTCGGGTCATCAGACTCACTTATCGCCGCAGTTCGCTCCATCATGGAGAAGGAACATACGGTGCCTAAGGGTGCTAAAGAAAAGAAGCTAGCTGCGCTGGCTCATCCGAAGGATAAGATCACGCATAAAGACGTGCTGGTTGGCCGCGGTGTCCTGAAGAAGGAAAATAGCGGTGAGCGCATGGGTACGATTGTCGCGACTCGCAAGGAGAAGGTCGAGGTGGATCCGAAGCTTAAAGAGGAAGAGCAAGTCGATGAGCGCAAGCTAACCGGGGCTGAGACTGATAAGAAAGAAAAGTATGTGATGTCACTCAAGAAAAAGATGGGTGGCTTCAAGAAGCGTTATGGTGAGCGTGCTAAGGAAGTGATGTATGCTACAGCTACAAAGATGGCTAAGAATGAAGAAACCGGGCAGATCGATGAGATAGATAATGCACCATCTAGTGGAGATTATAGTCGTTATAATAGCCCAGAGGCGCAAGAACGCAGAAAAAAAGAACGTGAAGAGCTTGCTAAGCAAGCGCATTCAACTCCTAAAAAAGCAAAAATAGCTAGCAAGCTTGGTATAAAAAAGGAAGAAGTCGAGCAGGTTCAGGAAATCTCGACAGGTCTTGCTAGTCGTTATCTAAAAAAGACTGATCCAGAAACCAGCTCACCAAAAGAAGTCGAAAAGCGCAAGACTGGCCGCGCTCTAGCCCTTACTAAGAAGTGGGGCGGTAAGGTTGGTGGAACAGCTGCACCTAAAGTTCCGACGAAGGACTAATAGAATGGCTAAAGATAAGCGCGAATATGGATATGAAGGTGATATGGCAATTAGCCAGTTAAAGTCTATCATATCCAATGCACAAGCTCTTATGTCAATGATGAAACCTGAGACGGACCTACCAGAGTGGGTCCAACTCAAAATCACGCTTGCACAAGATTATGTCTTGACCGCGCGTGATTATATGAGTTCTGAGATGTCGGAGGCCGTCACAACAGAGAAGCCACCGTTCGAAGGTCCCTATACTAAGTCTAAAGATGCGAGCCCAACTCGCTCACGCCTCAAGTCTCTTACAAAAAAGGCGCGCGAGACTCTGGCTAAATCCACGGTAAAAAAGTCTAAATAGAAACACTTATATTATGCTGAGTAGTGCTTAACGAAAAGCGAAGGAGATACGCTTATGCCTTTATGGAATTTCGGTAAGGAGTCTGCGGGCTCTCAGTCTGGTGCAAACACACAGGCTGGTATTAAATACGGCCAGCAGCCGTTCGGTGGTGCGACCGATGGTCGCGAATCTTGGAAGCGCAATGTTATTGCGACTAACCAAGGTTGGGTGCGTCGCCGCAATATCACTAAGGATGGTGCAAACTCGCAGCGCGACGAGATTCTTGTTTCGGCCAATCCTGGGATCGCTAGCGATGGATATGCTAACATCGCGCATCTAGGGTTTGCTGAGATTACACAGATTTATCTGTCGACAAATTCGACAGGTGGTAATGCACTTCAGCGTAGTGCTACGGCCAATCTATATGTCGTATTCAATGAGCCGGTTCGTCACCGCGGTGGCACAGGCTTTATTCGTATCCGCATTGCAAATACCGTTACTGGTAATACAGTAATTGCGACTGCAAATGCAAAGTCAACGACATCCCGCACAGACATTATCAATGCAAATAACACGCTGGTATTCCGTTTTGTTCCGGGTAGTGCTGGTACATACAAGGTCAATGCTAATACACTAGCATTCAGTAGCGCATCTGGTGGTGCATTTACTGCAAACCTGATTAGCTTGAATCTTGGTACGAATGGCGGCGAATTGGCCAATACAGTTCTTACAGGTTCTGTGTCAAATAACTTTGGCACATTCACTGTCCGCTCAGCCACAACTGGCGGCTAATAGTTAGGGAGCGATAGTATGGCCGATAAGAAGGTAAGTCAGCTAACGTCTTTGGGCACTACATCGTCCGAAGACCTGCTGCTAGTGATAGATAATCCTAACGGAACTCCGACATCGAAGAATATGACTGTAAAGTCATTCTTCGGTGCGGTGCCGTCTAATACTGTGTTCAATGGTCGCGTGACCCTGAAAGCAAATGCGACCATCACATGTTCCAATACGGTCGTGACATCCAATGTGAATATTACATCGAATGGCTTGCTCAAGGTGAATAATTTCATCACCACTATTCGGTCTACACCAGCATCTAATAATGCTGCGACTGCAGGCTATAAGCTTGGGCAAGCTTTCTTCACAAATACGCATCTATACATTGCGGTGAATGCTACAACTTTGAAGAGGGTTGCACTATCGACATTCTAATAACATGAATATCATTGATGACAGTAACTTCGTTTTGTATGCGGCCAAGCACTATGACAATCCAGCTTGCATAGATGAGTCGGAGTTTTACGAAGACCTTGGCCGCATACGCAACCTGCAGAGATTAATGAGCAGGTATGCTAAGACTGGTGAGCTTAAGGATCGATATATCCTGAATCACTTAATCGCATTATACAATGTATTTGAGCGTGATGCGATTACAAAGATGCTGGTATTCAAGATGAAAGACCAGCTACAATATCTGAAACCGTTTCTGGTTCTGATGGGTTATTGGCCAGATAAGGTAGAGGGTATAGGAAAGAAAAACGAGACAATCATCGGATCTGATATATCAATGGATCCCATGATTGTTGCGATTCTAAGGAGGATCTAATGGACGAAGATGCACCAGCTAATGCAGTAGGCGGTGGTAATATCGCAGGTGTCGGAGTTGGTCCAAAGGGAGAACCTGGTCGCCACGGAATGGGTATGCTTCGCCGCAAAAAGATTAGATTCAAAGAATTTATCAAAGATAACAAAACGGTCTATTACAAGGCTTTAGGTCGTCGTGTTCCGGTAGGTAAAAGCAGTTCATCGCGCGGTGGTAATGGGAACGGTGACGGCGAATAACTCATGTATGATTGGAATGATATTGTAATCATAGGTGACAGTTGGTGTGCCGAAAGAATTTATGATAATCATTGGCCTAAAATATTAGTAAAAAAAATTACTGGAAAATATGATTTGATGCCAAGAGGAAAAGGATTTTCAGGTGCTAGTTGGTGGAGTACTAGAAATCATTTATTAAAAGAATTAAAATATAATCCTATCAAAATATTGATTTTGTGTCATACAGAAGCTAATAGAATACCAAGTGATTATGACTATGGTTATAATTATTGGTCAGTTTTAGAAAATAGAAAAAATAATCAGAGATTTGAGGCTGCCGCTCAATATTTTGAATATATTCATTCATTTGAATTTCATAAGTGGTGTCAATTACAATGGTTCAATGAAGTTGATAATATTATAAAAACAAATGGGATTGAAAAAATAATACATCTTCATTGTTTTCCTGATATGTTTTATAAAAAATCTAAAACAAATATTGCGACTCATATATTTAAAACTGATATGACTATACAAGATAGTTTATATGCTTACAGAAATAATATATTTGATTCAAATTTATTTCCTAATCACCTTTCATATAATCAAAATCATAAATTGGCTATGAAACTATATGATATAATTGATACATATTGCGGTGATGGATTTTGTTATACTAAAAAACTTTTGGATGATATAACTGATGTATAATTGGGATGATATTTTAATTGTAGGTGATAGCTGGTGTTCAGAGCGTGATAACTTTCAATATTGGCCTAATTATCTTTTATCTGAATTAACTGAAATAATATCCAAAGATATACCGCGCGGCAAAGGATATCCTGGATGCAGTTGGTGGAGCACAAGAAATAGATTATTTAATGAGCTTAAAAATAAACCAGCTAAAGTAATTATAATCATACATACAGATCCAAGTAGAATTCCTAGTGATGAAGATCATCCCATGACAGCCCACATGGCCTTTAGAACAGTGCATGTAAAAGGTAGATGGGAAACGCCACAAAAAGAATTAAGAGCTAGGGCCGCGGCCGAATATTATTCTCATCTATATTCCGCAAATTTTCATAAATGGGCCGAACAGAAATGGTTTGAAGAATTAGATAATTTTCTATTAGATCATAAAGATGCAAAAATAATTCATCTTTACGGAAATAGAAGTAATAGCGATAATAATTATCAATTTAATGTTGGTGTTACAGTAGAACCACATTTATATTATTATCTAATTCCCAATATACAAGATATAAAATATCCAAATCATATGACAATAGAAAATAATGAAAAATTAGCTTTATCATTAAAAAATATGATATTGAATTACCCTGGGCATGGATATGTTCACAAAGAAAGGTTGTTCAATAAATGATAAAAAGGCTTATTGATTTCATACCGTCTATCATATACAGATGGCGCATGAAAAGACATCTTAAAAAGCTAGCTAAGAACGATCCGTTCATATACTAATATGATACTCGGAATTAATTGCGACAATCATGATGCAAGTATGGCTCTGGTTGATCATGATAATATAATATGGGCAGGACATTCTGAACGATATTCTCGAATAAAAAATGATAGCACATTAAATAAAGCTATGGTTGATGAGATGCTTTCTTATGGAAAGCCAGATGTAATAGTAATCTCAGATCAACCTATATTAAAATCATCTCGAAGATTATTCTCAGGCGAGAGACCAATACTCACTCGATACAAAGATATTTTGAGACAAGTTGGTCTTGGTGGCATTCCATGTGAATTTGTAGGCCATCATGAAAGCCATGCGGCCGCGGGTTATTTCACTTCAAAATTTAATGATGCATCCATATTAGTTGTAGATTCAATAGGCGAATGGGATACTATCTCAATATGGGAAGCTCGTGGTCAAAGCTTAACCAGAATTATATCATGCTCATATCCAAATAGCATAGGTCTATTCTATTCGGCCATGACGCAATATGTTGGGTTAAAGCCTAATGAGGAAGAGTACATACTTATGGGTATGGCGGCGCTTGGTGAATCCAAGCTTGCTCCAGAAATGATTGATACTTTTTTCAGTCGCTGGAATCCACCTAAGATAACCTCAAGATATAATCTTCATAAAGGATGCAAATGGTGGGAATGTGATAATAGTATTACAAAATTTGATATAGCAGCCTCAGCGCAAGCTGTCATAGAAATGTATTTGTTACAAACAATTAAATGGATGAAGCGCAATCTATTATCAAATAATCTGATCTTTATGGGAGGGGTTGCTCTCAACTGTATAGCCAATAGTTTGCTGGCCAAAGTTTATCCAAATATTCATATCATGCCTAATCCAGGTGATGCTGGTAATTCCATTGGAGCTTGTGCCGCTTTAACATATCGCAAACTAAACTGGAAAGGTCCTTACCTAGGCACAAATATAGACAGAGAATTAGATATTGATAAGGTAATCCAAAATCTCATGCGAGGTGAGATTGTAGGAATTGCAAACGGTCGCGCAGAATTTGGACCTAGAGCTTTGGGTAACCGCAGCTTGTTATGTGATCCTAGAGGTATTCAGGCTAAAGAAAAAACCAATACAATAAAAAGACGAGAACAATTTCGACCATTTGCACCTGCGGTATTATCTGAGCACGCGCATGACTATTTTGATATGCCAGTAGGAGAAAGCCCTTATATGCAATTCGTATCAAAATGCAAAGATGCTGGTAGTTTTCCTGCTATCTGCCATACTGATTATACAAGCAGAGTGCAAACTGTATCCGAGAAAGACAATCCAACATTTAGATCATTGCTTGAAAGATGGTATGAAGTCTCAGGTTGTCCAATGCTATTAAACACAAGTCTGAATATCAAAGGGCAACCCCTTGTCAACACTTGGAATGATGCTGTCGAATTTAATAATGTTCACGGTGTGAAAATATTTTAATTAGCCTTTGACTTTCAAGTCAGTATCGTGTAATATAACACGATGCACCTCCATATTGATCACAAATACCTGAGCATTTTATCGATGAAGCTTGGTCTATTCAAGCGTAAAAGCGATAGGTTGTTCAATTTTCGCTGCCCATTCTGTGGAGATTCGGAATCTAGCCGCACAAAGGCTAGAGGTTATGTCTATCAGAACAAAGGTATTCTGGTATTCAAATGCCATAACTGTAGCTATAGCACAAATATGGCCAAGCTAATTGAGCGGGTAGATCCTGCTTTATCGCGTGAATATCGTCTTGAGGTATTTCGTGAGGAGAAGGGTGGTGCAAATAGTGAGCCTCGGTATCTAATACCTAAACCAGAATTTAAACAGGCTGGTGAGACTCGCTTGACTAATCTTGGTCTGATTTCCGTATCAGACCTTAGCGCAACCCATAGGGCTGTACAATATCTGCAAGGTCGTAAGATACCAGAGGAAAGATATTCTGATCTTTATTATGCTAAGGATATGACGGTATGTGAGGAACTAAATTCTTCATATAAAGATCGTCTGATTGCTGATGAACGAATAGTCATACCCTTTCGTAATATGGAAGGTAAACTGACTGGTGTTACCGGGCGTGCTATGGGTAATAGCAAGCTTCGGTACATGACTGTGCGTATTAATAATGAGCCTTTAGTATATGGTTTAGATCGAGTTGACTTTAGCAAGACGGTATATGTCATGGAAGGTCAATTCGATGCGATGCTAATACCAAATGCGATAGCGCCTGGTGGTACTGATATGCAAAGGACGCTATCTTATATTCCTGGGGATAAAGCTGTTCTAGTGTTTGACAATCAGCCGAGAAACAAGCAGGTTGTCGATCAAGTGCAAAAAATGGCTACAAGAAAAATTCCTATGGTAGTTTGGCCGTCAAATTGGAAATATAAAGATATCAATGAGTCAGTAGTGGATGGGGTGGATCCGTCAGAGGTGGTGGCCCTGCTAAATACCTGCACCCACCAAGGGTTAGCTTTAAATCTAGCTTTACGTGATTGGAAGAAATGTTAATGGAGGATAAAATGGGTGGGCCTATTGTAAAACTTATTTCATATACTCAACCGGTACAAGACATCGCAGACCAAGGTATTACAAATGCCTTGGAGCTTGTTGCCTTTTGTGCTAGGGTATCAAATCCTAGCAATCAATATAATAGTGAGACTGCGGAGAAACTTGTTGTCTATCTCGCAAAGCATAAACATTGGTCGCCGCTAGAGATGGTCGATGCGACACTTGAGATTGTAACTACGCGTGATATCACACATCAGATCATTCGACATCGTTCATTCTCATTTCAAGAATTTAGTCAAAGATATGCTGATCCAACCAAGTCACTTGAATTTGTGACGCGCGAGGCTCGGCTACAAGATAATAAGAATCGACAGAATAGCATTGACGTTGAAGATGTTCATCTACAGAATGAATGGTACCGTTCGCAGCAACGCGCACTATTTGCTGCTGAACGAGAATATAAATGGGCTATTGATCACGGCATCGCTAAGGAGCAAGCACGTGCTGTATTACCTGAAGGCCTAACACAATCACGAATTTATATGAAGGGCTCCATCCGTTCTTGGCTACACTATATTGAGGTTCGCACAGATCCCTCGACTCAGAAAGAGCATCGTGAAGTAGCATTAGGATGTGCCAGGGAAATCGCTCGCATTTTCCCTAATATCATCAACATTTAATACCGGAGGCACATATGCAAATAGATCACCTAGGTGTGTTCATTGACACATCGCGGGATTCCCTATTATCGGAATTTTCGCTCACACTACTAAGAGACTATTATTGCCGTAAAGATGAAGATACGCCACAGAAATCATTTGCACGTGCCTCTGTAGCATTTTGTGGAGGAGATATGGCCTTAGCGCAGCGCATCTATAATGCTGTGTCTAAGGGTTGGTTCATGTTCGCATCTCCAGTGTTGTCTAATGCAGCACTGCCAGGTGAGAAGGTGAAGGCGCTTCCAATCTCCTGCTTCCTGACATATGTGCCTGATTCTCTCAAGGGTCTGATTGATCATACGGCCGAACTGCGCTGGCTATCCGTTAAGGGTGGCGGCGTCGGTGGCCACTGGTCAGCTGTGCGTTCTGTGTCAAATGTTGCACCTGGTCCGATTCCGTTTTTGCATACTGTCGATTCTGACATGACTGCATATCGTCAGGGTACAACTCGCAAGGGTTCCTATGCTGCATATCTTGATGTATCGCATCCAGATATCATGGAATTTTTGACGATTCGTGTGCCGACTGGCGACGTGAATCGCAAGTGTATGAATCTGCACCATGCTGTGAATGTCACAAATGATTTCATGCGCGCTGTCGAAAATGATTCTGATTGGCATTTGCGTGATCCAAATGATGGTACAATCCGTGAGACAATGCGGGCCCGCAAGCTATGGGAAACCATTCTTGAGGTTCGATATCGCACGGGTGAGCCATATATCAATTTCATTGATACTGCTAATGAAGCACTTCCTCAGGCTCTGAAAGATCGTGGTCTAAAGATTCATGGATCAAACCTTTGTAATGAGATCCATCTACCGACGAGTGAGAAAAGGACTGCAGTATGTTGCCTATCTTCGTTAAACCTAGAGAAGTACGACGAGTGGAAGAATACTGGTTTAGTCAAAGACCTAGTGACGATGCTGGACAATGTTCTTCAGGTATTCATCGAGAATGCGGGGGACGAGATTTCGCGCGCGCGTTTTTCAGCGCAACGCGAGAGGTCGCTCGGTCTTGGCGCGATGGGGCTACATTCTTACTATCAGCAACGTGGAATTGCATTTGCAAGCGAAACCGCAAGACAGATCAATAAAGAGATTTTCTCCGATATCTTTGCTAAGGCACGTGAGCAGTCGAGAATCCTAGGTCGTGAGCGCGGCGAAGCTCCTGATATGGAAGGCACGGGTATGCGTAATGCCCATGTGATTGCGATTGCGCCAAATGCAAATAGCTCAATTATTCATGGTTGCTCACCATCTATTGAACCTTGGAAGGCAAATGCTTTTACTCATCGCACTCGCGCTGGCTCTCACCTGGTCAAAAATGAATACCTGAAACAGCTTCTAACTGTTATTGGTAAGGATACAGATGAGGTATGGTCTAGCATTATCACAAATGGTGGTTCTGTTCAACATCTCGATTTCCTGAGCGAACATCAGAAGCAAATCTTTGCCACGGCCATCGAGATTGATCAGATGGAGATTGTGACTCAGGCTGCTTGGCGTCAGAAATGGATCTGCCAAGGTCAGTCGCTCAATCTATTTTTCCCCGCAGGTGCATCTCGTGGGCTACTGCATCATGTTCATTTTGCTGCATGGAAACTTGGTTGTAAGGGACTATATTATCTACGCACAGAATCTTCAAGTCGCGCAGAGAATGTTTCGAAGAAGGTTGAGCGTAATAAGCTGGTTGATATATCAGAAATACAAGTTAAGGAAGAGACACAGGAAGAATGTGTCGCATGTCAGGGGTAAACAATGGATATTCGCATCGTAACTAAGACTGGTTGCCCATTCTGCGATAAGGCGAAGGAATGGTTGTCTAGACGCGGCTTCTCATATACAGAAGACCGTATGGATAATGAGGAGCTGCGCTATGCTTTCTATCAGCAGCATAAGGTGAATACTGTTCCTCAGGTATTCATCGATGGTAAGCGCATCGGTGGATATACTGAACTTGTCGCATATGGTGACAAGATGGTGAAGCAAGAGCGCGGAGGACTTCTAGAATTATCCAAGGTCTATAAGCCGTTTCAATATCCTTGGGCCGTAGAAATCACACAGCGTCACGAAAAGGCGCACTGGATCGAAGATGAGGTGGATCTTGGAGAAGATGTCACAGATTGGAAATCTGGTAAGATGTCTGCGACCGACAAGGAATTTGTTACGCAGATCCTGCGACTCTTTACGCAATCTGACGTCGCCGTCGGTAAGAATTACTATGACTTGTTCGTGCCGAACTTTAAGAATAATGAAGTGCGAAACATGCTCGGCTCTTTCGCCGCACGTGAAGGCGTACACCAGCGTGCTTATGCACTTCTGAATGATACACTTGGTCTGCCTGATGAAGAATATACAGCATTCCTTGAATATAAGGAGATGGCTGACAAGATTGACTTCATGACTGAGGCCGACACGACTACAAAGCGCGGCGTCGGTCTTGCACTAGCTAAATCTGTATTCAATGAAGGTGTCGCTCTATTCGCCTCATTTGTAATGTTGCTAAATTTTCAGCGATACGGCAAGATGAAGGGTATGGGTAAGGTTGTCGAATGGTCAATTCGCGATGAAAGTATTCACGTTGAAGGTAATGCATTCCTCTTCCGCACCTTCTGCGCTGAACATCCACGAATTGTAGATGATAGCTTTAAGCTTGAAATCTATGAGATGGCCAGACAGGCTGTGAAGCTGGAAGACAAATTTGTTGACCTAGCTTATAAAATGGGTGAAGTTCAAGGTCTAACACCTGATGAAGTCAAGCAATATATCCGCTATATAACCGACAGACGTCTACTTCAGCTAGGATTAAAACCTAACTTCAAGGTTAAGGATAATCCTCTTCCTTGGCTTGAGTGGGTTCTGAATGGGGCTGACCACACGAACTTCTTCGAGGGTCGCGTGACCGAATATGAGGTGGCTGGCCTGACTGGATCTTGGGAGGATGCTTATTCAAATGGTAAAGAAAGTCAAGGCGGTAGCTGACTACGAAGAAGAGGATGAATATACCTGTTCTTCATGTGATGCGGAATTCACTCTGGTCTATCATTCGGACCAGAGTGGAATCATCTATTCACCTGAGTTTTGCCCATTCTGTGGTGAACCTCTCGATGTCGAAGATGATGACGAAGATGAGGAATACATAGACGAGGACTAAGGAGCCCTCGTCTATGATAGATTATGCTAATCCGTGGTTATTTGATGATAAACCTTTTACAAGCGCAGACATAGGCAAATCTTACGGATTCGTGTATCTAATCACGGATAAGGTAACTGGTAAGATGTATGTTGGTCGCAAGTATTTCTGGTCGATGCGTAAAAAGAAAGGCGCATTGAAAAGAAAGCGTGAAGAAAGTGATTGGAAAATTTACTACGGATCGGCAGATGAGATCAAAGCTTTGGTAAAAGAATTTGGGCAAGATAGGTTCTACCGCCAAATTTTATCTGTACATTCCACCAAAGGTGATGTAAATTACTCTGAGGTCAGAGAACAATTTCGACGTGACGTGCTAGAAAAGGATGACTATATCAATGCAAATATCAACGGCAAATGGTTCAGAAAGCCTGGACACATCATCGCAGGTCGGCGTATTGCCGGATCATCTGGGTGGCCACCTCAATAAGACGCACCTTGACCCTGGCGCGCTAATCTTTCTAAAGCAGAAGTTTGATATCAAGTCGATGCTTGATATCGGTTGTGGCCCTGGTGGTATGATTGAGATGGCAGAATCCATCGGAATCAGCGCATGGGGTATTGATGGTGATCCGTATGTCGAACGTAAAACAAAAAACGTCACTATTCAAGACTACACAAAAGGCTTCGTCGAAACAAGTCATCTACCTTCTAGTTCATTTGATCTGGCCTGGTCTGTCGAATTTCTTGAGCATGTTGAAGAAAAATATCTACCACTGTATATGCATAGCTTCAATATGTGCAAATATGTGGTTTGCACGGCTGCACCTCCAGGTTGGCCAGGGCATCATCATGTCAACTGTCGCTCGATTGATTACTGGATTGGCGTCTTTTCCGCAAATGAATTTGATTATGATGCAGAGACTAGTGGATTGGTACGCGCGCATTCCACAATGACAAAGGGCTTCATGAGCCGCACAGGAATGTTCTTCAAAAAGAGGGAACCTTGGTATGTATGATCCAGTCAAGCTATTCATTGGTACCTCTGCTAACGGTGAAGATGCTGAAGCAGAAATGGTATATGAATATTCGCTCAGGAGCAACTGCTCTCACCCTCTCGACATTGTCTGGATGCGACAAACACTAGACAAGGAAAGCCCATGGGGTGGATGGGAGACGCAAGAATGGTCGACACCATTTAGCGGCTTCCGTTGGGCGATTCCTGAAGTATGCAAGTTCAAGGGTCGCGCCATCTATACCGATGTCGATATGATCAATATGCGCGATATCAGCGAACTGTTTGATATTGATCTTCAAGGCAAGCCGATGACTGCTCGTAAGGGAACTCGTTTTGGTGGCCATGAATTTTGCGTAATTGTCTTTGATTGTGAAAAGATGGAAGAATATCTCATGCCTATTCAGCGCATGAAGGTTAATCCATCGTCACATCATCGGTTTGTTCGTTTCTTTAGCGGTAATGAAAAGCTCGTGCATGAGCTAGATATGCGCTGGAACTGTCATGACGGTGAAGGTTTGAAGGCCGAAGATATTTGGCATCTACATTTCACTAAGATGGCCACACAACCATGGAAGCCCCGTTGGTTTACTGGAACACCTGAAGAACATTCGCGCCCAGACCTTGTGAATGTCTGGTATGGTATGAAGGATTCGGCTAAAGCAAATGGTTATTCTGTGCAATTACCGAATACACCATTTGTGCCTTATAGGATTATAGGAAGATGACACTTTTTGACGCGGTCGAGACTCCAGATAAGCTATGTGTGATGACATCATGCGACCAAGCTTATCTGGAGTCGCATGGTCCTGCTTTCGTCGCATCTAATGCAATCGCAGGTAATTCGATTCATATTCATTTGATGGAAAATCCTGGAATGCGCCAGGTCAATCTTGCTAAATTGACTTCGCTCAAGCTAAGGTATAATGCGATTGCTCGCGGCACTCATATGACGTTTTCAACAGAGACGTTACAGGTTCCAAAGGGTGTCAATAGCGAAACACTACGCACCTATTATGCTAGCAATAGGTTTCTTGTTGCACCTCGCTTGCTATCGACTGGTTGCGCGATGTATCTGTCTGATATCGATTCTATCTTCATGGCTAAGATGGAAAAGCTTGATGCTGATGTCGGACTATTCTTGCGCGAGTCATTACCAGGTACTGTGGGTTGGGAAGCTCTCGGCACGAAGGTCGCTGCTGGTCTAGTATATTATTCAGGTAGCGAAGGTTCGCGAAACTTTGCGACAAAGGTTGAGAATAATCTAAACACCAATGGTCTTACTTGGTTCACGGATCAGGTATCGCTATATCAAGCATATACCTATTATGAGAAAAAGCTAAAATTTCATACATTTGATATGTCGGTCATGGATTGGGAGTTTCGCGCAGGTTCTCCTATCTGGACTGGAAAGGGTACGCGCAAGGATCTAGATCAGAGATACCTTGCAAAAAAGCTTGAGATGGAATCTAGATTACCATCAATCAAAGGAGCATTTTGGAGATGAGAAAGGTATTATTCTTAGCACCACGCCTTGACGTGATGTTTAAGGAAGGTCATGTTCCTTTAGAGCGCGGCCCTATTCCAGCTGTGCGTATGCCGTGGCATAACCTGCGGACCATGGTCGTCGAGGAGCATAAGCGCCGTGGTGATGATGTGAGAGTGCTGGAGCTTCCGCTCTGGCAATTCACACCACAGGTTGTGCAATCATTGGGTGCTGATCTTTGCTATGTACCTCATAAGATGATCGATAATTTCCCAGTTCCAAATGTCAATGTGATGTATTATATGCAGACGGTTATTCCGTATCTGTTCACGATTGATTCTCGAGGCTGGGGTGCATCTGCATCTAATTATCCTTGCACGTCATTTCTTGAAGGTGAGACTACTGGTGTAGGATTCAATACACTCAAGGCTCGTATCTTTGAGAATTATAGCAAGTTCAAGCAGCCAGACTTTAAAGATATAAAGCTACCTAAGGACTATATTCTTTATCTATGCCAAATTCCGCATGATGAGACGATTCGTTATCATTCTAGAATCACAGTCGAACAGGCTATTGAAGCGACATGTCGTGCGACTAAGGAACTAGGATATCCTTTGGTGCTTAAAGGTCATCCTGTAAATCAAGGTGCTATGGTTCAGCTTAGACAAATTGCTGATAAATACGCGCACGCTATTTGGTTAGATGACGTATCAATCCACCAGCTTATTCCTGATGCACGGGCTGTGGTAGTGGTAAACTCTGGCACTGGCCTAGAGTCTCTGCTACATCAAAAGCCAGTCATCACTTTCGGGCGCGCCGATTATGATGTGGTTACAAACCGAGTCGAAGGCAACAACCTGAGGGAGCTTCTGGAGAGACCCAAATTTAACCAAGAAGCCGTGAAGAAATTTATTGACAGGTGGTATGACTCCTGCTATAATACCACCTTACACGCAGGAAACGACAGCTTTACCAAGCTACCTTAGGGGATATGAGATGAGCAAATACTGGGGGTACCACCTGATCCTTGACTGTGCGGGCTGTGACCCGCAATCCATTAAGGATTATGATAACATTTATAATTTTGCCAATCGACTGGTCGATGATATCGATATGGTTGCATATGGCGAGCCGCAAATTGTAAATTTTGGTAGCGGTAATAAGGCTGGCTATACCCTGGTTCAGCTTATCGAGACATCTAATATCTGTGCTCATTTTGTAAATGAGACAAATGACATCTATCTGGATGTATTCTCATGCAAGCCGTATGATCAAGCTACGGTTGAACGACTAGTAGGCGACTATTTTAAGCCTCAGAGTATTCGTAAGACTTATATTACACGGCAGGCGTGATATGAGCGCGGTGCTTCACGTCCCGTCCGTCAAGCGACTCGGCCGACATGTAATCGCCGAGTTCTGGGATGTCGAGCCTAACGTATTATGTGGGGTTGGCTTGCTAGAGTCAATCTTTGTAGATGCTTGCCGTGAGTCAGGCGCAACTGTTCTCCATAGCAATTTTCATGGCTTTGGAGAAGGTTGCGGCGTGACTGGTGTAGTGATTCTTTCTGAGAGTCATGCATCTGTTCACACCTGGCCTGAATATGGTTATGCAGCTGTGGATGTATTCATGTGTGGTTCATGTGATCCAAACATTGCTGTGAAAGCCATCTATAATCGTCTGGCAGAGGCCAATGGCAAATATGCCATAGGTTCTGAAAGCCACACATTTCATCGTGGTATCCTAGAGCAGATTGAAATTACACATTGACATCCCTCTAGAAATCATATAGTATAGTACCATGAGCAAACAGACGCAAACACGTAAATTCCGAGTCCGCACCTCTGAGGGTCGGGTATATATCGTAGAGAAATATGGCTTCTCTGTGACTTGCACGTGCAAGGGGTTTGGTTATCGTAACAAGTGTAAGCACTCTGATGCTATTAAGTGTTTTCCGGGTTAGCTCAGTTGGTAGAGCAAGGGACTGTTAATCCCTGGGTCGCTGGTTCGAGTCCAGCACCCGGAGCCATATAATGATAATACATGAAAGCAAGCGAATGTCAAAAACTGCCCGTAATATGGCTGTGGCTTTAGGTACAGCCGGTGAGATCCTAGTCGCAACCCTCCTAAAAGAAGAGGGTCGACATGTCGAGATGTCTCATGATCAATATGATAGAGTTAAGGACATGTTGGTTGACGGTGTACAGAATGTTGAGGTCAAGACGCAGGTTCCTTTTATCAAGGAAAATGCTATGACCTTTAGGCCAGATCAATTGGCTAAATGCACTAATGCTGACGAATTGTATTTCGTTCTAGTCTCTGCACCAAAACATAAGTATCATTATAGTGGTTGGGTAATGAAAGTTACAGAACCTAAGAATCTAGCAATTAGAGAATATCATACCAAAGACGGCCGCGACATGTTATTGGTTGATATTGATCAGCCTGCGGTGCAGCTTTGGAAACGTATTCCTAAGCAACATTTGTCTTTGATGAATAATCTTACGGTATCAAAATATTGACGATATATTTCAGACCACCAACTTCACATCCAAGGGCTGGCGAAAAAGTAAAACTGAAAAAGCCTGATGGTCGATTGATTGATGCTGAGATACATTGGGTATATGGCCAAGACAAGTATTTTTTAGTCTCTGTCAAAGATAAGAAATATGAAGAAGGTCTTACGTTTGAAGTTACTTCTGTAAAAAATATAGAATTTATTACAGATACATAGGGTTAAGCTGGGTTAGCACAACGGTAGTGCAACGGTTTTGTAAACCGTAGGTTGGGGGTTCGAATCCCTCACCCAGCACCATAGAAAGGTGCGCGCCATATGCCTAATAAGTTTGAAACTGAATTTTCAAAATATAAATGTGATAAGCATTATCACAGATACCATGAATATTATAATGAGATCATAGGCGATTCTATGGTCAAATCTATTCTTGAAATTGGTGTTGCATATGGCGCTTCTTTAAAAGCTTGGAGATCGATATGGCCTGAAGCCACAGTAGAGGGTGTTGATCTATTTCGGCAATATGATCCAAATCTGGAAAATGATTTTAAAATTTACAATTTGGATTCAACAGATAAAGCACAAGCTGATCTAATTGATAAGACATATGATATCATAGTCGATGATGGTTGTCATGATTGGCTTCAACAGCTAACAACTTTTAATAATTACAAAGATAAAGTCAATAAATTTTATGTAATTGAAGATGTGAAAGGCGCCCGCTCACTTGATAATTTAGTGCGGCGCCTTCCTGTGGATCTATCAAAGGATAGAATTTTTATATCCCATGGACATCAACGTGAATTTGAAGTTGATGGTGTTACAAAGAAGGATTCTTATCGAATCATATTCATTGATATGAGATAATTAGTTAATCCATGATTTTTGATAAAACATGATCTAAATTAAAGCACTCTTGTGGCTATTGATTCCGCATTTGGCAATGCATACTGCGGTCTTGCCACAAGATATGCTTTTCTTGTACCAGCTTATTTCAATTTCTTCGAATATGCCACTTTCAAATATATTTTCAATGCTATTGATATTTAAATCATTAAAATCTTTACCGAATTGTTCATACATCTGAATAAGCTGTTGACCTTTAGAATCACCAGGTAAATTAATAGTACTGGCGATATAGCAACATGGATATAATCTACCTTTGTAATCAATGTATATTGATTTTTTACCTGAATTTACTTTACAAGAGATTTTATCATTACCATATCGATTTTCTAATGATTTATAATCATCTGATGATATTTCAAATCTAGTCGGTCTGGTTATCTTTTTTACCAATTTCATTGAGGTTTCCATAAGATCATGACTAATATCATTATTGTCATTTTCTGACGGGTATATTACATGAGTCAGATTCAAATTTTTATCATATACTGGCCAATTAGTTACACCATTTTTACCCATTGTAGAAAATCTATCAGTTAATCTTTGGGAAAAAGTTGTCACATTCCATTCTTTAGAAAGTGACTTAGCTTCATTGATTTGATGTTTATTATGACGAAATACATTCATAATCCAGGCTGAATGATTTCTTTTGCCTAATTTTATTGATTCTTCTGTATATGTTTTAACATTTCTTTCTAATAAATCCCAATTAACAAATTGTCGGTATAGATGATTAGTGTCCCTAAGACCATCTATACCAAAATCACATTTATCCACTAAATGTGCTATATCAGTCCAGAATTTCTTATCTCTAGCACCGCCATTGGTGCTTAAGGTGATATGAATATTAGGATTTATTGATCTAATATATTTTACTATCGGAATAAAGTCTTTATTCACAATCGCATCGCCATAATTACCACAAAAATGAATAAGTTTTATATTGGATAAAAGACTATGCTGTAATATATTTTTAGCTGAGGATAATGTCATATCTACACTACCAATATCTTCTCTTAATAGTGTAGTATAATTATAATATCTAGGACACATTGGACATCCAGCATTACATTTTGTGGTTATTTCAAGATGCAGATGTGTTAAATCATGTAATGAATACAATCAGTTGACCCATTCTACTGGAATTGGTTGTTTTTGCTTAGTCGGAAACATGAAATCTTCAATCTGATGAATACGACGATTGCGAGTCTTATCAGCAATTCCAATTCCCATTAGTAGCAATGGTCGTCCCTTTATATTCATTTCTTTTTGAACTTCATTGGATATAAAGCAAGTGCAGCATCCAGTCGCATAACCCATTAGAGATGCGGTAAGATTTAAATATCCAGCGGCCACACCAATAGCCATCATTCTATCTTTTTCGATAAGTTTTAGATCACTGTCTTTCGCTGTTCCATTTGTCAGATCAATAACTTGTTCATTACGACCAGCATCCTGAGCCTTTGATAGATCAAGATATTCTTCAAATACGATCAATAAGTTAGCAAGCACTTGAGCATTTGTTGTATATTCGGTCTTGTCGCGAGTTTCACCATGCTTCATCACAAAACCCTTTGTGTGTCCATGGATTCGCTCGATAAGATCACGGTTGGTTACAAAATGTAATTTATAAAATGCAATATTTTGTTTGCTTGGGCATTGTGTGGCCGCAATCATTAAGGTGTCCAAATCATCTTCAGGCATTTCTTGGGTAAGATCCCAATTACGCTGACAATGTTGACTCTTAAAAATCGATTTTTTTATGGCGACATGATCCATTTTTAGTCGGCTCCCATACTTTGCCTTTGACATATTTATCCGAATCTGTTATATAGTACTACATGGAAGGGTGGCCGAGCGGTTTAAGGCACCGCACTTGAAATGCGACGATCTGAAAAGATCCGTGAGTTCGAATCTCACCCCTTCCGCCAAAATTTGGAAAGATGGCTGAGAGGCCTAAAGCACTCGGTTGCTAACTGAGCGGTCTAGAAATAGATCCGTGGGTTCGAATCCCACTCTTTCCGCCAAGTTTTGTGGGGAATTAGCTCAGATGGTAGAGCGCCTGCTTTGCAAGCAGGTGGTCAGCGGTTCGATTCCGCTATTCTCCATATGCCTGTGTAGCCCAACTGGTAGAGGCACTAGACTTAGGATCTAGCAAGTGTAGGTTCAAATCCTATCACAGGTACCATTAGCCCGGTTAGCTCAGCGGTAGAGCAACTCCTTTACACGGAGAAGGTCGGCGGTTCAATCCTGTCACCGGGTATACCATACATAAGGATTGAATATGAATTATTCTGTTGATATGATGAAGCGAGCCGTATTTCATGATGAACTCGTAAATGTGATTAATACCATGCCAATTGAAAATGTTGATGCGAATATTGTGGCTGTGAAAGAATATCTCACACGCAGACTAAAAGAATTTGATCGCAAATATAAATAAGGTCGATATCATAGGAGGTACCATGAAAAGATTGGTAGTCCTTGCTATGTTTTTTGCTCCTATGTCTAATGCGAGTGAGCTTACCCATTCTTTTAATTCACCATCGTTTAATGGCGCGGGCTATAGTTCCCACGTTTTGACGATTTATCAGCTTGAGCAAGCTGCAAAGCAGCGCCAAGAAGATCGCCGCAGGCAAGAAATTGCCGCGGCTCTTCGTGCTGAGCAAAACAGTCCAGGTAATCAGTTTATGCAGGCCTTCCAGTCGCTTGTATATTCACAGCTTGCAAAAAGCATGTCTGAACAGTTATTCGGTGAAACACCTCAGAATAACGGCAGTCTTTCCTTTAGCAATGTTACTATAGCTTGGGTTCGATCTGGTTCTGAAGTATCCATGACGATCAATGATCGATCAACCAATTCTGTTACAACAATAACAGTTCCCATAGGAGCCTTCGCATTTTAAAAATCCTAGCTTTTGCTATGATGTTGGGATTTACAGGATGCTCTTTGATAGACCAAACCACGAATCTGCTAGAAACAGAACCTGAGACGGTGAAGCCGAAGACAGATGAACTTCGTCCACCTAAGAACGGTGTGATGACTGTTGCTGTCTATAGATTCAATGATCAGACTGGTCAGCGCCGTTATTCAGAAAGAATTGCATCACTTAGCTCCGCGGTCACACAAGGCGCTGATTCATATTTAATTCAAGCTTTACAATCAGTCGGTCGGGGCCAATGGTTTCGCGTAGTTGAGCGTGGTGGTATTGAAAATCTGCTAAGAGAACGGCAGATTATACGACAGATGCGCGAACTTTATGAAGGCCCAACAGCTAGACAAATGTCTCCACTATTGTTTGCTGGTTTGATAATTGATGGTGGTATCATAGGATATGACACCAATATTGCTACTGGAGGTGTTGGAGCACGCGCATTTGGTATTGGTGGCTCAACCGAATATCGCACAGATTTGGTTACAGTTACTTTGCGCGCGGTCTCAGTAACCACAGGTGAGGTTTTAATCACGGTTACAACTACAAAACGTATTCATAGCTATGTTGACAAAATGGGTGTATTGAAATTTGTCAGCGGTGGTACAGTTTCATGGGAAGGCGAGGTTGGCTCATCAACAAATGATAGTGTCAATCTAGCAATACAACTGGCTATACAATCTTCTGTGCGCGAGATGGTAGAAGAAGGAGTTCGTAGAGGACTCTGGGAATATCAACCCCAATAACATAGAGGACAAAATGTTTAGGTTACTAACGTTTGCCATGATGCTGCTATTTGCGGTGCCCGCGGCGGCGCAGACCAATAGCGTATACATCGATCAGATCGGTTCATCCAATGTGATCGATATCACTCAGGCTGGTTCTGGTAATCGCATAGGTGCATCAGTAACACCTAGCACGATCACAGGATCAACAAATACTGTCACCATCACACAGACTGGTGATACGAATGCGCTTGACTATTCTATAAACGGCGGAACCAATACGGCCACACTAGCATATACTGGTAACGGTAATACTGCAACTCTGACATGCGGTAATAATACCACATCATGTAATGATGCTGCTATTACTCATACAATTATCGGTGATGACAATATCATCAGCACATTGATGACTGGTAATGGTCTGACAAATACTCTGACCGTCACAGGAAATAGCAATAACATTTCCACAAACCAAAACGGTAATGACAAGACACAGAATATGACATTGACTGGTGATAGTAATACTATTGTGGCCACTCAAGCTGGTGTTGGTACGCATAGCTTGACAATGTCTGTCACAGGTAATTCAAATACCTATGATATTAGTCAGGCTGGTGCTGTAACAAATACGTTGGTTATCAATACACAAGGATCGAATAATAGCATCATAATTAGCCAGACTAACTAATGTTTCGCTGGCTGCTATTAGCCTTGCTGCTACCAGTTATTGCATCGGCTAACGTCGGTTCGATAATACAGCAGCAAGGCAATTCTGTGCAGATTAAAAGAGGATCTGCTACCTTACCTGGTGGGGTAAATGCTGGCGTAAATATGAATGATGCGATAGTCACTGGTCTATCATCATTACAATTACGTTTTCAAGATAATACGACGGCCAGCGTCACAGAGAATAGCAGATTTGTCATCGATGATTTTGTATATGATCCAAGCCGTGGTGCAGGAAGATTAAATGTTCGCGTGGCTGTCGGCACAGTGAGATATGTCTCAGGTCAGATAGCACGCAGCAATCAGCAAAACGTGCAGGTCAATACACCAACAGCCGTCATAGGTGTGCGTGGTACAGATTTCTTTATGACTGTCGATGAATCTGGGCAAAGCTTAGTGGTGCTTGTTCCTAGCTGCAATCAGCAAGGTAATTGCTACACTGGTAAGATATCTGTGACTAATGATGGTGGTACAGTCGAGATGGATCAACCATTTCATGCAACATATGTACCAAGCGCGACGGTAGCTCCTACTGTTCCTGTGCAACTGAATATTTCAATATCTGATATCAATAACAATCTGGTGATAGTAAAACCACCACAGATCATGCTATTGATGCAGGAATCCCAGTCATCACAACAATCATCAGAAGCACAGCAATCTGAGAATCAGTTACAGATTGTACAGACGGAGACTCGTCGACCAATTCGTAGGGTTGGAGAGCTAATTATAACTGAAGAAGGTCAGAGAACAATAGCAACTAGAGAATCAACAGGCCATACTGCAATCGTAAGAATGACTGGTGGCAATACAAGGGTAACAGTAACACATGATGGTGCCGCTGCAACAGAAACGGTTGGTACAGGATCTAATATAGTAAATATAACACAGAAAAGGTGAGTGTGATGAAAAAATATGTACTTGCACTATCAGTATTACTGGTCATGATCGCGCTAAAGGTATTAGACCCATGGCCAGCGCAGGTTGCACGTCTTAAATATTTTGACTTTCTAGAACGTCAGGCTGATATGGTACTTGATGATTCTATTGTGCTAGCCAATATTGATGAGGCTGCATTACGAAAGCATGGGCAATGGCCATGGTCACGAGACGTTATTGCAGAATATATTCAAGATATTAGCAATCGTGGTGCGGCGCTTGTAGTCGCTCCGATTCTATTTGCAGAACCTGATCGCGCAGGAAAAGATAGTGTTCTGGAGCAAGCATTTCGCGAGCATCCAGTAGTAATCGCACAGGTTCCTACGACTCAGGTGCGCGAACCATATGCAAGACCACGAGGCTCTGCGCTAATTGGCCCACCAATTGCTGATGTTTTACCAAGCTGGCCAGGTGCGATAGCACCGCTTCCACGTCTTGCTGAAGAAGCTGCTGGTGTTGGTATGGTTGCGACTATGCCTGAGCCAGATGGTGTGGTGCGTCGTAGCCCAATGCTTGTCGCAGTTGGTGATAAATTCTACCCATCAATTACCTTTGAGACATTGAGAGTTTTATCTGGCGAGATAAGCTTTCAAGTCAGATCAAATGAAGCTGGTGTCGAGGTGCTACGCATTCCAGGTCAGCCTCTCATGTATACTGATCCGAATAGTCGCATCTGGCCTAGTCGCGCATTTACATATCAATCATTTTCTGTCACAGATATGCCTGAGGATCTAGACGGAAAGATTGTCATATTATCCATGACGGCTGAAGGCTTTAGTAATCCTGTCGCGACAAGTCATGGTGAAATGTTACCGGGAACTGTGATTGCAACAGACCTATCATCAATATTGAATCAAGTTCTATTGGTGCGACCTGCTGAAGCTGATTTCTATGAGCTTATAGCTATTTTGTTATTTGGTCTGGTTATGGTATTCTTAGCCATAAGAGTCAAACTGGTTCTAGCTGGTCTGTTATTCTTGCTGCCAGTTTCTGGTTTAATTGCAGCTTCATGGTTCGCGCATAGCTATTACTTCATACTATATGATGCTGTGCTGCCAGTATTATCATTGCTTCTGGTATTTGGTACTGGCGCTTTCTCACGCGCGCTTGAAGAGTTCCGCTTGAAGCAACAGATCAAGAAACAGTTTGGTACGTATCTGTCACCAGCGATGGTCGAGAAGCTACAAGAGAATCCGGATCTGTTGAAGCTTGGTGGTGAGGAGCGCGAGCTGTCAATCATGTTCACAGACGTGCGCGGCTTCACAGCTATCTCCGAACACTATGGTAAAGACGTGCAAGGCCTGACTAAGATCATGAATCGTTATATGACTGCAATGACGGCCTCAATACTTCGCAATGAAGGTACGCTTGACAAATACATCGGTGATGCACAGATGGCATTCTGGAATGCGCCACTTGATGATAAAGATCATGCAAAAAATGCAGTCAAAACAATGCTAGAGATGCTAGACAACCTAAAGGAGTTCAATGATGAAATCGCAAAAGAAGGTGTCCCGGCGTTTGGTATGGGGCTTGGGATCAATACTGGTACTGTCGTCGTTGGCAACATGGGCAGTGATCAACGCTTCGACTATACTTGCTTGGGTGACTCTGTCAACCTTGCCTCTCGACTTGAAGGCCAGTCAAAACCTTATGGAGTCAGCAACGTCATCGGTACCCTCACTTACCGATACGTTAGAGAAGAATACCTCTGCCTTGCCCTCGATACCATTGCGGTAAAGGGTAAGAAAGAAGGGGTCGACATCTATACTGTGCTTGGTAGACCAGAAGATATTGTTCATGTCAAGATGGATCTAGATATGCACGCGAACATGATGAAATCATATAAGAGCCGTCGATTTGATGACGCAATCTATTATGCAAAGCGTCTCAAAGGATGCTTTGGTGGTAAGATGGATGCTTATTATGCTATGTGGATGGAGCGCTGTGAAGAATTAAAAAGTGCTGGTTTATCAGAAACTTGGGACGGTGTTTTCAGAGCAAATAGTAAGTGATTAGCCTTCACCAGAAGATGCAGTCTGATCATCCTCATACATCTTATTGATCTTCACCTCCGCCGCGACTCGTTCACGTTCGATCGTCTTGCCGCGGAGGTGAAGAACCACATTGACCTTTTGTTGTAGGCGAATTAGATCATTATCCAACATTCGAATACGATCGATCAGGCCGATGAGAACGGTATTGGTTTCGGATAGAACGGGTTTTACCTCTGTGGTGGCCCATACCCAAACATAGTAAACCATATAACCGACGCCGCCAGCCGCGACAATAGGAAACCCATATTTACCTATTAGTTCAGCTAATTCACCCATTTTAGTTTAGCGACCTTGGCCTTTATATTTTTTGTAGCAGCGTCTCTTGGCCTTGTTCATTGAAGATGTCTTTAGAATGCCACCACCAATGCTTGTATGCTTCTGTATTCGCACATGAGCAAGAACTGCTGTTTCTTTTGGTTTAGATGATTTAGCCATTTAATCTCTCCTCGCATCATTCTTGCCGTCGGCTCTTGCTATTCGCTCGACATCTGGTTTTAATCCTAGGGCATTAGAGACTACAGTATCAATTCTTACCACGTCATGGTTCATGGTACGTACCCGGTTATCAAGGGCCGTGATGATCCCGGCCATACCCTTGACTGACCCGGTTACTCCAGCAAGGATGAATTTCATGGTCAGAAAAACAAAGTAGCCAGCGGCTCCGGCTGCTGCTATTGGAAACCCTACATCAGCCACAAGCTTAAAGAATATATCCATAGCTACCTCCCATTCACCTATTTAGAGAAAGCCACAAATAACCCTGTACAATATACCTAAAGTAGTGTATAATGATCCTTGTGACAAGACAGGGTATACATAATATGGCACTCCTACCTTCTTATTTTACTACCACAAGCACGCGCAAGCGCAAGTCCAAAGCTAAGTCCAAGGCTGTCAAAGCGGCTGAGGCTCAGACAGCTGCGCTGCTAGAGAAGGTAGGTTATCTGGGTGTGGCCAAGCCTGGTAAGGCGCCTGCTTTGGGTGCAGGAGATCAGAGGTTCGAATCCTCTCGCCCCGACCATTCTCTTCCTACATCAGATACGATTCCTGGTGGCACATTTGCCAAGCGCGATATCATGAATGATTGGCGGTGGCAGGCTGGTCGCGAGGAGAAGGCTAGTGTAGTGCAAGCTATGCGCGAAAAGGCCTCTCGTGTTCAACCATTATATAACAAGGGTGGCTATCAGGTCGCATCAGTCAATGATGATCCAGCTACCCTTGGTTCACGTTCTCGGAGGCTTTGATATGATTCCGATTGGTCTAATAAATCGTGGAAATATCTTTCCATTATTATGTGTATCAATCCTCACATCTCATGGTGTAGGTTCTATTCTGGAAAAGATAGTAGAACCTGGTTTAAATTGGACATATGTTCTGGCCTTTGGTATCACGACATGGGCCTGGATTCGTCTATATGATTATATTTTCAAAGATATAGTCACCACCTCAATCAGAGGCACTCTACAATATCTTATTCAAGAAGGTAAAATCAAAGAAAGTGATGTGGATTTAGAAAATGAGTGAATATTTGGAATTGAATGGCGATATTTTGCATGATTATTTGCGCCATTCGGTATTGATTGTGTCATTTGACAAGGTGAATGGTGAACGGCGTGATATGACTTGCACGTTAGATCGCAAATATTTACCTGTTGATCAGCAAGCCGATGCAGTGGTTGCGAAGCCTAATAAGGCTTCCTTGGCTGTATGGGATCTAAATGCTAATGGATGGAGGAGTTTCCGTCTAGATAGGGTCATCAACATTCAAGAGGTGAGTTATCCATGACTAAGCTAAATGTGACAGGTCTCAAAGAAAAGTCCAAGACTCTTGGACCAGGTCCAGATGGTACCTATGCACATATTGGTGCGCGTGGTGGTACAGAGATGATGATGGACGGCCTGCGCCGTTATGTATCACATGAATTACTGGACAAGTTTAACATCATTTGTTCTCGTGTAACTGGTCAGATTGATCCTAACCAGAACAATCTGCTATGGTTGCATGATACTTGGGATGATCCTGAGTCACAGCATCTAGCCGAAGAGGAATCGCGCAAGCGTTTCAAGAGGCTTGTATTTGTTTCAAATTATCAACAGGCCACATACAATATTGGCCTCGGTGTACCGCATTCAGATGGTGTTGTGCTTCCAAATGCAATCGATCCTATCGAGCCGCATGAGAAGCCAAAGGGTACGATCAATTTGATCTATCACACGACCCCGCATCGTGGTCTAGAATTGCTGTATCCTATATGCGAATATCTCGCAAATCAAGGATATGATTTTCATCTAGATGTGTATAGCTCATTCTCCATCTATGGTTGGAGTCAACGTGATGAGCCTTACAAGGAGCTGTTCCAAAAAATTACGCGGCATCCAAATATGACCTATCATGGTTATCAGCCAAATGAGATTGTGCGTGAAGCCTTGAAGAAGGCACACATCTATGCTTATCCAAACATCTGGCCAGAGACTAGCGCAATCAGCGTGATCGAGGCTATGAGCGCAGGATGTACGATTGTTTGCCCAAATCACGCGGCTTTACCAGAGACCACTGCTGGATTTGCAGCGATGTATCCATTCACGGAAGATGCGAATGCCCACGCCAATCGTCATGTATCGGTGCTAGCTGAGGTGATTGATGGCTTCTGGGATAATAGCAATCAGAATAAGCTGCGCTTCCAGAAAATGTATACAGATAATTTCTATAGCTGGGAGCTTCGCTCTCGCCAATGGACCAGTTTCCTTTCAAACATGAAGCCGGAATAATATGAGAAAACTCAAAGCGCCTATCTCTGAAGCAAAGTATATCGGAGAAGAACCATCTTGGGATGGTGTCACACCTGATTCTAGTCGTATCATCTATGCATACAACTGGTATCGGGTTGTACTTGATCCTAAGATGTCGCGCGTTATCTTAGGTGATTACATGAAATCAGTCGGCTATTCAGAGGCCGATATTGATGTATTAGATCATGTTGAAGATATGCGCTTTGAGATTAATACTCTACCAGCACTAGGTCGCATGGTGATGCGCGGCCTTCAACCTAATGAACAACAAACCATCAGGTTGACGCTGGAATTAGAACAGCTGATTAAGCATGGTCGCGAGCGCAAGGCCGAAAAGGATGCTGCTCGTCGACCTAAGCCTAAGACACAAGCAACTGTGCAGGTTGATGCTGTTGGTGATGTGATGTCTAAGGTCGAATATTCAATCGATCAAGGCGAGCTGGTAGATGTCGGTGGCCTTCTTAAGGTATACTCACCTAAGCCTGCTGATATGGCACCTGAAGCACAAAGGTATGAACGTCTTATTGAAGAAGTCAAGCACGCGCTTGACCGCACAGATATGGAATGCGTAGAGTGTTATCGCAGTTATTCAAAAAGACAGCTGCGTGATATGCTTGCGCGATATGCTGGTGTGCTTCAGGCCATCAATCTTTATTGTTCTGCAAATATCAAGGCTTCGACTCCTCGCAAGGTGAAACCAAAAACTCCAGCCAAGCTTATTGCAAAGCTGCGTTATCTTGATAAGCATGATGAACTTGGAATCGTGAGTATTGATCCAAAGGATATCATTGGTGCATCGGAGGTTATCCTTTACAATGTACCGCGCAGGTATGTGCAAAGGTATGTGGCACCTCTAGGATCAAAGCTATCCGTGAGGCGCAGTACGATTGATGGGTATGATCCGCAGTTGTCAAGCAAGAAGAAACTAAGAAAGCCAGAAGTTGATTTGCCTAGGTTCTTGACTGGCGGTAATAAGAGTGTGTCAAAAACCTATGAGGCGGTCAAGGCTAAAGCGCAAGAAGTCAATGGTATGGTAAATCAGCAGACCATTATTCTACGCGCGGTCAAATAGCCATTGACATGGAGCCAGCTTCCTGGTACAATAGATAGTACATGGATAAAGGCCGAGACAATGATATTGGTTGATTTAAATCAGGTCATGATCAGTAATCTGATGGTGCATCTGGTACACAATAAACAAGTGGTGGACGAAGAACTTGTCCGCCACATGGTGCTTAATAGCTTGCGTGGCTATAAGCAAAAATTCTCACGCGATTTTGGTGAGCTGGTTATCTGCTGTGATGACAAGCGTTATTGGCGCCGTGAGGTATTTCCGCATTACAAGGCTAATCGCAAGAAGGATCGCGAGGCTTCTGGTATTGACTGGTCGACGTTGTTTGATACGATGGCCAAGATCAAGGAGGAGCTGCGCGAGCATATGCCATACAAGGTTGTGCAGGTCTCGCGTGCTGAGGCCGATGGCGTGATTGCATCTCTGTGCCATTATTACGGCAAGTTTATCAATAGCGATGGTAATGAACCAATCCTGATTCTGTCAGGTGACAAAGACTTCGCGCAACTACAGAAGTATGCAAACGTTCATCAATATGCACCGATCCAGAAGAAGATGCTGCCTATTGATAATCCAGAACGATTCCGCCGCGAGCATATCATGGTTGGTGACCGTGGTGATGGTGTGCCTAACTTCATGACAGAAGATGATGCACTGGTTGCTGGTCGTCGTCAGCGGCCGCTATCTCGCAAGAAGATCGAGGAGTGGTGCAGCATGGAGCCTGAGCAGTTCTGTGACGATGTGATGCTTCGTGGTTACAAGCGCAACCAAATGTTGGTTGACCTTGATCTGGTACCAGAAGATATTCAGCAGGCGTGTATTGAAACCTATGAGCAGTTTACGCCTGCATCACGTTCGGCTATGATGCCTTATTTCATGTCCAAGCGACTGCGTCAGTTAACAGAATCAATTAGCGACTTCTAAGGAGGATACAAGTGGCGATTAAAAGCCTTGCTCAAATCGTGAGCGAGATCGAAAAGGAAAAGACCAAGGCTGGTCAGGTCAAGGTCATACAGGAGAATGACAGTAATGCTCTCCGCATGGTATTTGAGTTCACGTTTGATCCGATGCTACAGTGGCTAGTGCCTGACAGTGATCCACCGTATCGCCCAGCGGCCGATACTATTGATCAGGAAGGTCGTTTGTATTCTGAAATCGACAAGCTTGTATATTTCACGAATACACCTGAAGGTCTCAATGTGAAACCAATGAAGCGCGAGCAGCTTTTTATTCAGCTACTTGAGACCGTTGCTCCTGATGACGCAAAGCTATTGCTGCGTATGCGGCGCAAGGAACTTAAGGTCATGTCATGGTCGATCAAGGAAGCATATCCACAAATGACGGCTCATTGGAAATGAATAAAGAAGTTGCGCTTATAATCGGCAATGGTACATCGCGAAAGAATGTCAATCTAAGACACATGGTATCATTACTTGGTAATGATCGTCCAGTGATCTATGGCTGTAATGCAATCTATCGTGAATTTCAACCAGCATTTGATCTACCAGACTATGTGGTAGCTATTGATGATGGCGCTATAACTGAGATTGAATCCAGCGATTTTCCATCATCGCGTGTGATCATTCCGAATGAGAATGATCGTTGGGAGCCTGCTGAGATGCATGGTGATCAGCCGAGGCCTAGATCAAATGCTGGTATGTGCGCTATGACTGAAGCTATTCGGCGTGGAACCAAGACTTTACTTTGTATTGGCTTCGATTCATTCTTGCAAGATGCAGAGCAGTCTGTAAGTAATCTGTTTGATGGTACCAATAACTATGGTCCAGAGACTCGTGCAAGCGTGTATGACAATCCAAATCGAGTGAGATATATGGCTTGGTTTGCGCGCAAAAACCCAACCGTCGATTTTATATTCATCTATCCTGATGGTATGAATGCTGTGCCCATCGGGCAACCAAATACATATCAAGTAACATATGAGGAGCTTTTAGGGTTAGCATGAGAGTACATGTAAGAGGCCAAATGGGTGTGCAACTGATGCAGGCTTTCGTCGGCATCGGTCGATTGGTTGATGACGAGAAGCCTATTCTCGTGGTAAATAGTGGTGGAGATGTACCTGGTGCAAAGACATCTCAGTTACATTTTGTAACGGATCCACAATGTGAAATCCGTGAAGATCATGAGGGTATTCGCAAGACACCATATTGGCATTCTGGTGCTGGCCGCACAGCTTTTCTTGGGCGTGAGCGCGCAATGCGCTGGCTTCCGTTGCGTGATCATGAATATGGTCAGTTGCATGGAAATGCTGTGGTCGTACATGCAAGAGGTGGTGACAAGCCTGTGGCCAGTGTCGATAATTATCGCAAGCTGGTTGATCTGGCAAAGGAACGTCATCCAGATCATAAGGTATATGTCTTATCCGATAGCCGAGACCTGCTTGATGCGCTGGTACCACCAAAGGATGACATCGCCGGCGACGTAGATGAGGATTGGTTCACGATCCTTGAAGCTGACCATGTATATGCTGCTCCATCAGGCTTCGTGATGAGCACGCTGCTGTTCAATCCGCAGAAGAAGGTGACGTTTATCGGGCCTAGCTGGTGCGATGGTAGTTATCCAGCAGTTGCAGATGATTTCACTTTCATCGAAGAGGCAAAAGAGTTTTGCCCTAATCTGGAGGTTCTTGAATGAGAATCGGGCGCCACGACGTCTGGAATGAATATGACGCAGTCGCATCTGTGACTGGCGGTCATACCGAAGCGATGAAGCTAGCACATGCATCATCGATGGCTAATCATATGACGCAGTGTTGGAACATTGCGAAAGAATCATTGATGGCCTTTGGATGCGGTGCTTGGCAAGCTGAGCAGCTTATGTCAAATACTAAAGATATTAGACTGCTAAATGGTTGTGATGAATTAGATCCTACTATTCATGCCCTTCGTGCTTATCTGGGTCGTAGCGCACATAGGTGTCGTCTTAATCTGCGACCAGCACCTGGTCTAGATGCTGAAAGCTGTATTGGCACTGGTATTCATGTATTCCGTGCAGATCAGCTTGGTCTAACGCAAGAACAGCAGGAAGCATTAGAGCGGGAGCTATCATCTCCCGCTGCTGCGCTATCAAAGAATGAAACCAATATGGCTTATGGTCGCCGTTGGTTTGAAAATTGCACAGAACTGTTGAATAAGATCACACCTTTCCTATCTGAGGTCACAGGATATTCTGAAGGCACGATCACGGAAGAATTGTCGCGCACTGCATTCGCGCAGCGAGTGATCAATGGCCCTGAAGATAATGATGTGCAGAAGGTATTGCATCAAGACACATGGCATGATGCATGGAAGCTTTGGTATTTTCCTCGCGCAGTTCGTGATGGTGAAGGCCCATTCAGGTTCGCTCAGTATAGTCATGGGCTATCATCCGAACGTATGAGATTGACCACAGCATTTGCTACCAAAGGAACCAAATGGGAAGAATGGCGCAGCTATGGTCATGATGAGGGTTCTTGGCGTGTGGATGATGTAGAGCTGTTGCGAATGGGTTGTGGTGCTAGTGACGTGACATGCGCTGCTGGTACTCTTGTTGTAGCCAATGTATTCGGATATCATGCGCGTGGTGAAGCTACGGAGACGAAGGAGCGGATCGCTCTACACGCGAGCATCCGATTGAATCCATGGAAAAACTAAAATTACTGCTAGCAGGAGGAGCAATCTTTCTGCTAGCTTCATGTGATACAGTAACAGTTTATCGGTCACCCCCTGTGGTCTATCAACGACCGTCGCCGTTATATTATTACCCACCGACATACTATCGTTACGAGCCTCATCGTTACTACCATCGGTATCCATACTACTACCATCATCCTCATGCAAGGCCTTGGAGATACTGATGAAAGCAGTTCCAATTCTATTGCTCGGGCTATTGCTCACAGCTTGCGAGCGACCAGTATTGACATGCGCTGGACAACCCTGCGTGAGCCACTATCCTGCTGGATACTACCAATCTCGTGGTTATCACAGCGAGCCGACATGGCATGGTAATCGTCACGCGCAACAATATCATTGCCATAGACGTATCGATGGTACATTTTATTGCCACAAACATTCACCTTGATTAGCCATTGACAATGGGTCTGTCATGTGATACTATGCACGCATGACAGACCAAGACAAACCTACCCCCGCCGCCATTGATGGCTTTGACAACACGGTATATGTGACCAACGATGATGATTACTTTTCATTGTTGCCAACATCTCGTACCCTGATCCTACAAAATCCTGCGACAACAGATCACACATTTCATTCAGTCACAATCTCGCCTGAAGATGAAGTGCGAGCGCCGCGCTTATCACTTGATATCGATATATCCAATTGCAAGTTTGATGCGCCTTCCAATACATTCTTTGCATATGAACCTGAACCGATCACAGAATCTCATTCTTCGCCAATTGAAGTGAGTATTCATCGCGGCGGTCTTAAACTTGTCACCGCAAGTCAAAAGCCATATACAGATCGCTATGGTTATGATGAATATCATCAGAAATACATGTTTGAAAAAGATTCCTCAGTCTTTTGTGTCAGGTTATATCTGACAGAGAAGTTACGTGACTATTGGTTTGCAATGCATCGTGCAGCGAGGTCTTGAAAATGGTAACTCATATGAATCCTACAACTTATATAAACCCAAATACAATGCCAAAAACCATGCAACATAATCATCTCAATGTAACTACAGCCAGTACCGTGCATGTAGATGCACAGCAGGCTATGAATAGTGATACGCTAAGATATTACAAAGCACAAAACAGATTGTATCTTGTATCACCTGTTGATAATTGGCCAACAACCATATTCATCATTGGGCGCCAAGAGGGTGCAACATATGTCATGGATGCAAATAATGCACTCTCAAGCGTGCGAAAATATGTTCTTTCCAGTAAAGTTATCACACCTAATGCACCGAATGAAATGTATGTTTGGCATCGTCATCATGCTGATGATATGATGAAGTCTTGGCGTAATGCTGTCAAACATAATCATCAATATATCTAATCATGCAAGGTATTACAACAGCAATCGCAATCCCTGCCACAAATAAAAAGCGCGTCAAGTTTGACGCGAAAAAGCGAGTATTTTATGCATTGTGGTTGGGTGATTCATCTCGTGTTAATGTAATAGTACAGCTTGTCGGTAAGCTACAGAGTTGGCGGTTTGATGTGATCGCACCAGACCTATCATCTGACGGTTCTTCTCTATATGCACGTGGTGGCACGTTCGATGAGCCTGAGGTATACTACCTTAAACTGTATTACAATAACCAAGACTTTGATAAGGCCTGGGCAGAATTGCGAGGACAAAATGCCAGTAACACGTGATCATGTCGTTGTTAAAGTTGACGACACTTTGTATGATGCGAAGTCAAAAACATTCTATGTGGCTTTGTCACGAGTGACAAATGATCTTAGCGCGCCGCAGTTGATCAATCTTATCAATGATAGGACTGGCAATGTGCGTGTTTTTAATAAGCGAACATTTGGACTAGAAGGTTATTTTGTGTATAGCCATATAGCTAGCGAATATCATGGATACACAATGAAAGCCTTCACATTTGATGAAGAAATGAAAGCAGCTTGGGAAAAGACTAGATCATGATATTAACTGGCAGACCTGATCATATCGTTTTAAATGTCTATTATAATACACCGAAGGATGAGGCAAATGATGATTTAATTCTGTATGATCAGACCACGCGCACGTTTTTCATTCACACCTCGCAATTAGAACCTGCTAAATTTTCGGGTAATGTGGGTAATATCTTTCATCTGAAGATAGAAAATCTCAAAACAAAAGCTACATGGCAGTTCGTATATGAACATACACGAGAATATAAGTCAAAATGTGGTGGTGTGATGCGATATAGAGAATACACCCATACTCATCTAGATCATGGCGAGCAGCGTTATTATGCACATCTGTATGCTACACGCCTTATGCTTGAAACAGCATGGTCGGATGTTAGAAAAGGTATCGACGATAAACGAGCCAATCATATGGTAACTGGACAAGCTAAGGTTGATAATCAGTTTATGGTTCGTGCTGAAAATGCTTTGATTAATATCCTATCTGATTCCTTGAAAAATGATATTGATAAGCATATCATATCTGCAATGTAAAGCCGTAACATGGATGAAAGCAAGTCATGACACCACAAAAGCTTACCCAGTTTCTAGTTGTCTATTATACAGGCGGCTATTCGTATCAGAAACTTGGTCAAGCATTTGTAAATCAGAATACCGGCATTGATTCTGTCGTAAATCTGGCTGAGATACATAAGATTCGAAATGATATAGATGCTCTTAAAATCATAGTCGAGAGGTATGTCAAATGACACAATACAAAACTGTCTTTATCTCTGACATACATCTAGGCTCGATAGCGTGCAAATATGATGAGCTGCTCTCGTTTCTAAAAACGCTGGAAAATAATCCACCCGAGAGCATATATCTGGTTGGTGATATCATAGACCTATGGAAGCTGAGCAAAGGATTTAACTGGCGCCCAGAACATAATGTGATATTACAAAAGCTGTTGAGGCTTTCGCGCAAAGGTGTGCAGATACGATATGTGGTTGGTAATCATGATGAATACTTTCGCTCACTACCAGACGGATTTCATTTCGGTGGTATAGAGGTTGCGAATCATTTTGATTTTATCTCAGTCACAGGTGATCGTTATCTTGTGATACATGGTGACCAGTATGATACGTTTCTAATACAAAATGATCTGATCGCGCGCCTTGGCTCATTTGCATATGATTTGCTTGTCGTAGCCAACTCAGTTCTATCATTTGTGCGAAGAAAGCTGCATATGCCATACTGGTCAATGTCACACTATTTGAAAATCAAAGCAAAGGCTGCTACGCGAATTGTAGATACGTTTGAAACTACAATGTGCGAAGCCATTCGCCTGCGAGGCTATGATGGTGTAATCTGTGGTCATATTCATCTCGCGAAGGCCATGACTACACCATCAGGATTCAAGTACTTTAATTGTGGTGACTGGACTGAATCGTGTACAGCAATTATTGAGACTCATGATGGCCGCATCGAGATATTATATCACAAGACATCAAAGGATAATGCATGAATGGCATACCATAGACCAAATGATTGTTATTTCGGAATCATGTACATGCCTTGGCTAGATGGTAAGACTAAACCATGGTTTCTTCTATCAGGCGCAGCTGGACCTGAGGATAACTATAGAGTGCATTGGAGACCGTATGGTAGTGGCTTCCTCACTGAGGGTGAAGCTAAGGCTGAGATGATGTACAGGAATACCGTGGTGGAGATCGCATCGATGAGATACCGAGGATATGACCTTGAGTAAGACCTGGCAGGATGACTGCATCGTGGAGCGAATCTATCTACAGACTGGCACGACACAACGTCCTGGCGGTCAACAAGCAGGCATTCCAGCAACAGCTGTTCGCATCACACATGAACCAACTGGCACGATGGCTCAGTTTGGTGAGTGCTGGAGCGAACATAAACAAAAGATGATCGCGATGAATATGATTGAGTTTGCCCTTATAGAAGCGAAGTGGATATGACGAAGTTAGTAATACCTGATAGTTGGCCATACAGCAAGAAAGATTATCTTGAGCTGTGTTTGTATAATGCTACAGTTATACAATCAGGGACTTTGATTCGCAAGTTTAGAAAGATGTTAAAAGATGAATGATAAGCAAGAGTTTAATGAGATGAGAGTTTCCGTCATCATTGATGGAAAAGAGATTGATGTAATGAGCATCAACGGTAAACTGTATCGTAATATGTGCCAGCTACATGATCCAAAAGAAGTCAAGGAGGAAGCCATTCGAATCATGCTGGCTGATATGCGAATGATCTTGGAGAAAACGCTGCGATGAGATACTGGGCTTACATTGAGCCAACATCCGAGACCGATTCCACACCCATTCTTACCACGATGTCTGATCAGGAAATCATTGACAGCTATTGGGAATGGTGGTATGATAGAATGTGCAGTAAGCATGGCCAAGCGCACGTCGATGCGAATTACTCCAAGGAAGACTGCATCCGCGATTGGGTCACAACACACTGGGCTTGGGAGAGTAAATGATGAGCACTCCACACCTTTTACACCTACTTGACGAAGATGCTCTCGGTAGACTTATCACTCTACGGAAATATATCGTAAATGATAGAGAGACAAGTAAAGACTCCAAGTATATTAAAACGTTAAAAAGAGTAGAGAAAGCTTTGACTTGGTTAATTTCTTATCAGCTTGGACAAGCCCCTTCATACACAAAAAAGAAGAACTCAGATTCATTGTATTTCGTTGGGTTTCCGCCTGAATTGAAAAATGACATCTATAGCTTTCACCACTACGCGGAAAGAATTATTCATGAGTAATAACACACTGGGCTTGGGAAGTAAATGACTGACTGGGACGAACGCTTTCTGCAACTCGCGCAACACATCGCGCAGTGGAGTAAAGATCCATCGACTAAGGTCGGCGCGGTGATCGTGCGACCAAATCGCACTATCGCAAGCGTAGGCTACAATGGCTTTCCGCGCGGTGTGAACGATGATGAACGACTGAATGATCGCCCATACAAGTATGCGATGACTGTACATGCCGAGGCCAATGCAATACTGTCAGCCAATGAACGATTAGATGGCTGCACGCTATATGTGACTCCACTAAGCCCATGCTCGTCCTGTGCATCCATACTCATACAGTCAGGGATCAAGCGCGTCGTAGCGTATATGCCGCACCAGCCAGAGCATTGGGCCGACAGCTTCGCGATAGCACGCACGATGCTTGATGAAGCTGGCGTACGCTGGGAGATACGAACATGACAGAAGTCTCACAAACACCGATACTGTTCTCACCACATACGTTGTATGATGCAAAGACACAAATGTTCTTCGCAAAGCAACAGGATGTGCATCATATTGACAGAGGTACCGGTAATGGTATAATATTTGTTGGCCATAATGATACGTGCCACTTCAAATATAATACGAAGAACTCAGTGTATACTTCATTCACATATGTGGATTCAATTGAAGCCTATCATCTATTCATATTCGTAGACCAAGAGTCTTTGGATTCATATTGGAAGAGTATAAGGGCTCGCACAGATGCTGGAGATTAATTGCAAACAACTGCTTTTTGATAAACGATCCAAGACATTCATTGGTAAGCTGAGGGATATAACCTTTCCACATGGTGGTCAATACCATTCATTGAATACACCAATCAGGGTATTTGGTAATACAGAGTCAAAGACATTTCACTTTGCTCGTACTGATAAGGATCCCGATGGGCCATACTACTATTCGTTTGTGGAAAGTGATAATGTCAATGGGCTGTATTCATTAGAACTATATTCAAAAGAAGATGCTATGGCTGATCGGTGGTACTCATTAAGAGGAGAACAATATGAAACAACATCGCGATGACAATACATGGTGGGGATTTCTCAAGGCTGAAGCGGAGAAAGCACGCAAGGAACGAGTCAAGCGCGAGAAGAAACGCTACAAAGCAAACACAAAAGCGTTTCGCACACCACAGAGTTTCGGTATAGCATCATCCAGCAAAGACGTTGGTACTACCTGAGATGATAACGTTGTCGGATGTATATTCATCACCGATACGACCAAGGCCAAGACCATTGACAAACACTGTCGATGAATAAGACGATAGGCCAGACGTATCAGTAGAACATCCAGCAGCAGGATGCACACCAACAACATCACTCTGCCGCACGACAGCAATGCTATTTACAAATACATTAGGGCTACCAATAGCACCAGTAGTCGTTTGCATTGGAGATCCACATCCAAATCCAGAACCAGTGCGTGATAGAACATCATCAGTATTAATACGCGCTACAGCAGGCATCAAATCCCTCCAGCAACAACAGCCTTAAAAGCTGTAATAGATGGGTCAATCGCCCAGTATACGTATTGGTTCATCGTAATCACCTCAGCGCCAGAGTTCAACGAGAAGCTGTAGTTATTAATAGACTTATACAGCTCAGTCGGTAGATTCCATGCTGTGATTGATCTGTACGCAGGAAGACTATTCACAGACACAGTCGTGAGTGATCCATCATTCAATAGTAACTGATAAGACTCTCCAGTCAGCACATTAGTCAATGTACCAGACACACGCACTCTGTATGCTAGTGGATTAGTATCCATCACAGTGAACGACACAGAGGTATATCCACCAGATAACGATGACGATACAGACGTTATTGGTACATCCACAGGAGGTTCAGCACCATCATCGAGTGCAAACGTCACATCAATAGCAAAAGCAGTGCCCTGTACAACAGAGAATAGGTAATCATCGGTGCCCGGATAAGCATCGTTGCTGATGGTAGGAATCGTGATGCTGGTCTTGGTGATCGTTACGGCCATGTTTGTATATATGAATACGACAAAACACGGAAATATATTGTGTATTTTCGTGGTATGACTATATTTTGTGACGGGCTGTGTAAAATTTACTATGGATTGTGGGGAATGGAGTAAATTTTACGCCGGCTTAGGAAAGCCGGATTTAAGCCGGGTATGGGCCGTGTATACTTGAATAGGTATTCAGCCGTTGAGGTATAGCGCCGCGCGGTAAAACGCAAAAAAGAGAAAACCTTTGCGGTGCCTCGAGCGGCTGCCGAAAAGATTTTCTCTGTGAGTTACTATAACGCGCTGTGGAAAGAAAAGTTTACTCGTGCGGATCGTAGTCCGGACCATATTCTGGCTCCGCTGGCCACTCAGTATTACGCCATTCCAGTTGGTTTGCTAGCTGTCGCAGTAGTTCCACAGCCTCTTCCCATGAGATACTAGCAGGATATTCTACATGCCGGCGGATCACTCGCTGTATCTCTCCCGCGAACAGATTCTGTCGGTGCTGATGAGTATAGGGATCGTTCGGAAATTCTTCGTTCATTGTGTTTCTCCCAATAATTCCCGGCCTATCTGAACGGCCCGCCATTGAAGCCATTGCTGATAATAAAAATCGCTTCCGCCGTAATGCGCCCAGGCTTCTTCTTCACTGGCAGTTATCGGTGGCGGTTCCTGCCCATCTAGCTTTACCCGATAGCCTACCTGCACGTTCCCCGTTTGAATGAATGGGCGCAACGCCTTCCGCAGCCGCGCGTTCTCGGCCTGTAGCGCGTCACGCTCGGCCAGAAGCCGCAGCACATCCTCATCGGATATGCTGCGGCCTTCATCAAGGCGCGCGCGGATGATTGTTGAGATTATGTCGCTCATCTGTTTCTTCCCATTCCTATTCCGATGATAAAGGCACAGACCCACAATAGGCCCATGGTCAAAGGATCAAACATCACTGAGCCATCACGTACAGAGCGAGGCGCTTCCAGTCGCGACGGTCGGTGCTGCGAACCTTGGTCACCTGCACCAGCGTGCGCAGTGAGAGGTTGCGAACCAGCGCGAGGTTCTCTTTAATCGCAGCAAGTGCATCGGCCTTGTGCTCGTCGGGAGCCTCAGCAAGGAAGTCACCAGAGGCTACGATCTGTTCCATGCGTTCCAGCTTCTGGTCGGCCGACATGCTGAGGTCAACACACAGTGCGCGAGTACGGATCGCCTGATCAAGCGTGCCGAGCGTGTGGTTGCTAATGAATACCACACCACCATGGAACTGGAAGGAGGACGGCAGGTCGTTGCCGCGCTGTTCAGAGTTCCAAGAGACAATGCGCTTGCTGTAAGAGTCAAGAGCAGCCTTCAACAGATTGATAGCCACAGGATCCTTCATGATGCTGTCGCAGTCGTCGAACACGATGATGCGGTCGCTGTTCTCATAAAGCGTGCGGTACAGAGCCATCGGCGTGCTGTAGCCCTTGACCATAGTAAATATCTTGGTCGGCGCAGTGTTCTCGGCTTCTGGATCGGTGGAGCACACCAGACCTAGGTCGCGCAAGGTCTTGGTCACAGTAAACGTTTTACCGATACCACCTTCGCCAGTGATAATAGCGGACGGCGCTTTACCAGTCGCGACCATCGTGGACAATGCTTCTACAAAAGCAAAGCGGTCGGAGACGGAAAACTGCAGGCCACTGTCTTGTTCTTCTTGTTCCATCTGGACCAGACCAGAGAGGTGGGCCTTGAGAAGGCGCTTGGCGCGTGCAAGGCTCTTGGTCTGGGTGACCACCTTACCATCAGCCATGGCGACATACTTCCCGCTCTGGCGGTCGAATTTCACTGAGCTGTTAACGGTTGTCATGTCTATCTCCTTTGTGTTGGTGGATAGTACCAGAGTTCCAGTGGGAAGTACAGGGCCGATCGGTTAAAAGTCGGCAATCAATAGTGATGGCGAGAGCCGGGGTCACCGAAGGCGGCGTTGTCCGGAGTCCATTCCTCCTCGACATCCTCGAACCGCACCGGAGCCTGTTCGAACAGCGACTCGCCCCAGCGGCGCATCAGGCTTTCATGGTTAATTAATGCGGCCTCGTACAGAACCCGGACGGCAGCACGGTAGCGGCTATCGCGGCCTATCGCGGCTCGCGTCGACATCTCGCGTTCGTACAGAGCCAGTTGGTCATTGGATTCGACCATCTCGTCGACCAGAGAGTTGCAGTATTCTGAGTGTGTCATGTCTTTCTCCATCATGTTGCGAGGATTATACCAGGGTTGGGCCAGGTTGTACAGGGCCTATTTGGTTAATTTTGGTTAACTACCCGTTAACTACCCCGCAGGCGATGAAGAAACGGTTGGTATCAAACCGGGGGTTCATGTGGATGCAAGCCGCAGCCACGGCGACCGCAGCCGACACGCGGTGATCGAGGTTCTGGATGCACGAGATATTGAAGGCAAGGGCGTCGAAGTTCTTTTTGGTCATGTTCATCTCCATCATGTTGCGACCATTATACCAGGGTTATGGCTAGCTGTACAGAGGAATCTGGCTAATAATCGTGCTTTGTTGGAGGCCTCCACGTAATATTATTAGGTGGCCCCTCGAAAAAGTACACAAAATCGCCCCAAAAAGCCCAACGATATCCGCCGGTTACAAACCCAAAACGACGGGTTTTTTGGTGGCGTAGTGGTTATCCACTAGGGCTGGTGCTTAACCGGCCATCGTAGCCGGCTGTTGCATATTTGTCACACCCGCCGCTAGATGAACCATTTGTAATATAAAAGGCCTTGACAGACCCGGTAGGGCCTGGTATAATGAGGGTATCAAGAGGAGAGAAAGATGGATCAAGTTTTTATAGTTCGCCACGGTGACCCCTACGAGCGGTACATAGTGGCGGTGGCCCGGTCTCTGGAAGAGGCCCGCCGTCTAGCCGACGAGGATGCCGAGCGCCAGGGCACGTGCCGATACGCCGAGTCGGCGTACTACGGCTACGTTGCGGTTCCGGTGGGCCAGCACATAGACTATGAGGGCCACGAGGTCGGGCTGTGGGAAGAGGAAGATGCGGCCGCCTGATAGTTAACCAGATTTAACCAAATAGGCCTTGACAAGCCGGCCACCACCTGGTATAATGGTCACATCAAGAGGAGATAGAACATGGCACGCTACGCAATCCGCGGTCTAGACCTAGCCAGCGATACAACCGAGGACCTGGATCGGTTCCTGATGGTGGCCAAGGGCCATAGTGTGACCGTTCGGATTACTTGGGACCTCGGCCCTAACGGTTACCCGGTTGCAACCTTTTACTCTTTCAACCTCGAGGATATGACCGCGGTGCTGCTGGACTACTGTGACAACGATCACCAGGCCATGGCCGTCTATATGGACATGGTCGAACGAGTGGCGGATTAATTTATAGGCGGGTAGCTCAGCGGTAGAGCATGGCCTTGATAAGGCCAGGGTCGGGAGTTCGAAACTCTCTCCGCCTACCATTATGAAGGCTGGTAGCTCAGAGGAAGAGCGAGGGACTCTTAACCCCTAGGTCGGGATCTCGGAATTCCCCCAGCCTACCAATTTACAATATACTATGGCGGAAGCGAGTTGCACCGACGGGTGCCATGGCTGTAGGTGAAGCCTCCGGGACACTCCTGGGAAAGTAGGTTCGAGTCCTACCTCCGCCCACTTATTACCCCGTATTCTAGACAAGCGGGGGAGACCTAACAAGGCCAACAGAGGGGAAACCTTGTGAATACCGGATTGCTGACCTCGTTCGCGAAAGGGCTTAACCGGTAAGGTGTACGGAATGTCGACCCACCGGACTGGGATCTATGCAGGTGGGGTAGTGGATCGAGCCGTTGTGCTGAGCCAGGCTCCTCAGCGGCTCGATCCATTTTACTTTGATTAATGATTTACGGAAAGTAATTAACGAGAATTAACCAAATAACCCTGTACAGACCCGGTAGGGCCTGGTATAATGGTCACATCAAGAGGAGATAGAAACATGACCATTCAAGACTTTCTAGAGGCTGCTGCTGGCGGGGTTCTCTTTCTGGTGACCGCCTTCTTCCTTGCCTTCGTGTTCTGAGGAGACCGCAAATGTTCGCACTGTTCGCAGGTCACAACCATTACCCGTCCGGTGGCTGGGACGACCTTATTGATACGTACCCCACCTTGCCAGAGGCCCAGCACGCTCGGAATGCAAGGAGCCACAAGTATGATTGGTTCCAGATCGTAGACCTGGTCAAGGGTGAAATGGTCGAGCAATACTAATGACCCACTCCCTAATCTGGTTTAGTGTGATGGGCCTTGCTACGGTGGCCTCTGTTATCTGGGCCATCGTAGACCATAACCCGTTGACCATCATCAGCATCGTATTCTGGTCGGCCGCGGCTCAAACGTGGCTGCTATCATACATTAATGAAAGGGATTGAACATGGACAAGGTGATCCGCGACGGCGAGGTGGCCGTTCTCTATAGCCCCGACTTTGGAGCCGGCTGGTATACGTGGAATACGGAACACCCGGCTATCCTCTATGACCCGACCGTGGTCAAGTGGGTGATGGATGGCAAGCCCTCTGGTGAGGCCCGGGTGCGCCTTGAGGCTACCCTGGATGAGAAGTACCCCCGCTGTTATCTGGGTGGTCTAAGGGACTTGCAGATCCGGTGGGTGCCTGTAGGTACTCGGTTCTACGTGGATGAATACGACGGCAATGAGACTGTGGTATTGGATCAGGAACACGAATGGATGGTAGCATAGCGCCGGTTTGGTCAAGCGACCCTCCGTCCCTCATAAGGACGCGGGAGGCAGGAGCGTTACCTGCAGCCGGCTATACATGATTGAGTAGCGTAAAATAATTACAACCGTAGTGTTACCCCTTGCGCCGGCAGAAACCACCTCACTTCGTGGGTTTTGCCGGTTTTTCGTCGTTTACTTTCAATGCGTTGCGTACCGGCCTCTGTGACAAAATTGCAACACCCACCCCGAATAGTTAACCAGATTTAACCAAATAGGCCTTGACAGGTGCGGCCCTACCTGGTATAATGGTACCATCAGAAGGAGAGAACATGAACGATAAGACCCTATACCAGCAGGCCGCTGACCTGACCGAGATACTCGTAACCAAGAACGACTATCCGTATGCGGCTGGCTACCTGACGGGCTTCATCCAGATGCTGCCCATCGAGTTGAACCTCACGGAAAAGCAACGCGATGCGCTGAGCCAACTGCTGATGCGGTCGGCTCTCGGTGCCGCTGGCAAACCTGTATAAAGGAGACAAACACCATGGGCTTAGATATGTACCTGACCGCTCGCTGCTTTGTGCCGCGGCATGAAGTTGTGACGCGCCGCAAGGCTGATGCTGTGCTGAATCTGTTTGCAGAGGTTGACATCTCAAAGGTCGACGATTACTCTGGTGTGGCTGTCGAGTTCCAGGTGGGCTACTGGCGCAAGGCGAATGCCATTCACCGCTACTTCGTGGACGAGGTGTGGGGTGGGGCTGATGAGTGTAATCAGTTTGAGGTGGATCGCCTTCACCTTGAGCGGCTCCGCGACCTATGCAAGGCCGTGCTGACGGTGCCAGAGTCGGCTGAGGATAAGCTGCCTACCCAGGACGGATTCTTCTTCGGCAATACGGAATACGGCGAAGGCTATCGTATGGACCTGACTCGTACCATCGAGATTATCGACCAGGCTCTGGTGCTTCCTCCGGAGTGGAGTTTCTATTATCGAGGGTCATGGTGAGGAGTGAAAGACATGATTGACATTGAAAGGCAAAAGCGCCTTGAGCGCCGTCAAGAAAAACGTCGTGAAGCACGCGCGGCTCGCAGGGTGCTGACTAAGGCCATGACAGGAACAAAGCTGGCTATGGTCTACGAGTCGTGGGGTGTCGATGCTTTGACAGCTGAGGAGTTTGCAATACAGGCTACAAAGCTGATGAGCCCTAATCAGGTGATGGCGCTGGCCCTGTTGCTGGAAAGGAAGCCTGCATGAGATGGAAATCTAAGGATAAGTTTGCATGGCGCGATTGGTTCGCATGGTATCCGATCAAGACCGTTTGCGGTACCAATGTGTGGCTTGAATATGTCGAGCGGCGAATCTCCGAAACTGAATGGGAGGTGCTCCCTTATGTCCCTTATGGTCAAAGACTTCCGGAAGACTTTAACCGTAAGGTCGAATATAGACTAAGGGAGATTGTATGAGAACCCACTATCGCATAGAAGAAACCGCAGGGTCATATTATTTTCCGTGGGTGAACATCTTCGTCACCTATGACGATGCAAAGCGTGAGATGGATCAGGCTATTCGTTCTGGTCGCGCTAATCCGCAGCGTATTCGCATCGTCAAGTATGTACAGACTGGCTGGGGTCCACCTGAGCGTGTGCCCGTTGATGGAGGACAAGTATCATGAGCGAGACAAGCCATTTCTATGATAAAACGATTGGACTCTGTAAATATAAGGGAAGGGTATATGAGGTAGTCTCCAAGCAAGGAGATCATCTATGGTATGAAGTTAGCTGTCGTACATACCTGCAGGATAAGCTTGTGATGGAATCTGTCTTTAGCGACTTCCTGAAAGGACAATACTTGTATCTAAGTGGTCAAGACCTCTCTAGGGCCATCAAGCGAGTGTGTAAATGAGCGGTATGGGTGACATGAAGTTTACGACAGCGGGTGATATGATGGGCTGGGGTCCACCTGATCTACCGGCTCGTCTAGAGTCATGGGCTCAGAACGAGGAGCTGGTGGCTAGCGGCGTTATGACCGCGCATGGTCAAGACTGTATGGATGTAGCTGAGCAATTACGAGCCGCATTGTTTCTAATAGATGAGTATCAAACAGAATTGATTGAATGTCATAACTATATGGATAAGATGCGTGCTGCTCTTCGTGATATGGCCAAGCATATCTGGCGCGGAGATTGGGACAAGCTTGAGCCTGAGACTCGTGCGCTATTGGGAGAAAAGGAATGACCGATAAGCTACGGCTTCTTATCGAGCAGTTATCCGCAGCATCTGGTGGCATCGGCTTCGTGCTAGCACAAGAGTGTAAGCAGGCCATGCAAGAGGCTTTGATTGAACACGAGCGGCTACAAGATAAATGCAACGCGCAGGCTATGATTCTGCGCCGGCTAACGCCTGACAAGTATCCTAATACGTATTTCATTCATGGTGGATTAGGCGAGAAGGATCAAAACGGTATGCCCGATAAGATTATGGTCGTGCCAGCCTATGGGGTCGACTTCTCCTACATCTATACCCGTGAAGAAAGGACGATCGGACCTGAATGGTAATATGACTATAAAGATAGATTGGTTAGGTAAGATAGGCTACGGCGATATCTGTAGCCCTATCGCATATGCACATAATCTATCTGATAAGCTTGATGAGCATGTGAGACTTGTATTTCATTGGTCACATTCACAAGGTGTTAGAACATACTCCGAAGATCCTGAAACCATAGACGATAGGGCTAGTCGCATATTTGAATTGATGCGACCAGCTAATGCGTCATTGAAACATGTTTATAATTCATCGATGATATTTGATGAAGATAATCCGCATACCAATTATAAATTTTATTATGACGCTCATAATCACTGGTGGTCGACTGTAACTCATAAGTGTACATCGAACCGTATAGTGATATGCCCACCGACTGAAAATATGATTCCGTTTCCTCGAAACAAAGCATGGAAGGATCCGCTCGGTGAAAAGTGGCTGGCTGTTATTGAACATCTAGATGCGGATGTTGTTTCCTATCGAACACCTATGAACGAGCTGATTCAAAAACTGCTCGGCTGTCGTCTATTCGTGGGATATCACGGAAGCTGTGCTTGGGTTGCAAGACATCTTCGAGTCCCGATGGTATTGTTTTCCAAGAATCAGAATATCACTAGAAAAATGTTTTCTGCGAAGGTTGGTGGTGATATCTCCATTCTATCGGATATTGATCAGCTAGTGCAGGAATGCACCAACAAGGTTCATGAATTTGACTCGGCCCTATTGAAATATTCTTATTCCACCGATTTTCTATCGAGCATCATTCATTGTTAAAAGTTTTCATAGGCTATGATTCCACAGAATCAATTGCATGGGATGTATGTCGATATTCGATTCTGCATAATTCTCCGCATGGATCTGTCGAGGTGCATCGTCTAATCGGATCACCAGACGGATGGAAACGCATATCATCCGAAGGCCAGTCTACAGAGTTTACCTATTCTCGTTTTCTTGTTCCATACCTTAGCGGATATGAAGGAACAAGTTTATTCGTCGATTGTGACTTTCTGTTTCTAGATGACGTCAACCTGCTATCGAGTTATCTGACAGGCTCGGCCGTAGCCTGCTGCCAGCATCCTGACTATGTTCCACGTTCTATAAGCAAGATGGATGGGCAGACTCAAGTTGGATATCCGCGTAAGAATTGGTCATCGCTCATGTTGTTTGATAATGCTAAGTGTCGAGTGCTGACTCCAGATTATGTTGCTAAGGCTTCGGCCAAGGAATTGCATCGTATGGAGTGGACCGAGTCTGTTGATAGCATACCGCTAGAGTGGAATACACTAGAAGGTTATTATCACTTTGAAAATCCGCGAGCTGTGCATTATACTGATGGTGGACCATGGCACCAGACATATACAGAAAATCGCTATACAAAACTGTGGTTGGATTATTATAAAAATCTAAAATAAAAGTACGTGGCCACGTACTTTTTACAAAATACATTATAAATGAGTGTAGATGCTTAGGCCTCAGCAATAATGCTCGTACCCTTTATAGCATCTACATTGGAGAATAATTATGTTAGATACAACTGAAGTAGATAATGCACCCACGATAAGATCGCGATTCAAGTGGAGTAAGCCTATAGAAATCACGCTTCGCCAATTTCTACAGACATATATTTTCGTCAATACGAATAACAATCCTCCCTGGCAACGCGATGATCTAGTAGCAAATCCAAATGGCACTTCTAAAAATCCCTCAAAATATCAGGCAATAATTCAGTCTATTTTTATTCCGATGGACATTGGTCTAATTCGTTTGATATCAAATAAAGGCCAAGGATCAAGGTATGATTATGAAACCATGGATGGTGCACATCGTATTAGAGCAATAGAAAAATTTCGTAAGGGTGAATTTAAGATTCACAAAAATTGCCCTATCGTAGAGTTGCGAGAAAAGTATTATGCTGATTTGACGGATGATTGGAAACAGATGTTTGATGAATATCCGATTCAGCTAGTCATATATTATGGTATGTCATCAAAGCAAAAGGGTGAGCAATTCCGCATCGCAAATGCTGGTGATCCTGTAAGCCCGATGGGTAAGCTAAACACATATCATCCTAACGTGGTTGGTGATATTGTTCGCGCTGTAGTACACCAAGCAAAGCTATTTGAGATTTTACAAAAATCTACAAATAACGGAATTAAGAATGATAAAAGCACATACTTAAAGTTTGCAAATAAAAATATGTGCTACCATGAAATTGTCGCTCGTATTTTGTGCATGGTATGGCATGGTGATCGGCAGATTCCTAAGAAGGCGTATTGCGGCGCTATTGGTTCATGTGATCACGGCGATAACGGTATGCTTGTTAAGATGTATGAAGATGCTGACATCGGTAAGATTACCGAGAACGATATCGCGCGTATGTATAAAAAGATGATGCTATGTCTAGACTTTTTAGCAGAGATTGCAGATGCGCGTCGGCAGCTAAAGAAAAATGAGGGTTTGACTTCATATGAGGTGACACTTCTCAGTCGGTGGTACATGCACTACACAAATTATCATGGACCGTTCAAGTTGAATGACTCTGTAAAATTTTATGAATCTTTTTACAAGTCGCTACTCAATTTCATCGGTAGTGATAATGATAAGCTTATTAAAGGATATCATGATGGCCGCTTAATATCAGATAAGAAAGGTGCATTTGTCGGAATGTTGAGTGAGTGGAAGGTCAAGGATGACATGGTGCGCCCTGTCCTTTGGCTTATCAATGAAGGCAAATTTGATCCTGAAGCTGAAGGTTCTATTACAGTTCTTGATAGAAAGCGGTGTTTCTCTCGTACACAAATTGAGGAGAGGCTTGCACACCAAGGTTATACTTGTGCAATCAGCGGCGAAAAGCTTTCGGCCGAAGATGCTAGGGGTGCACATATCGAACCATGGAGCGAAGGTGGTAAAACTGACCAAGATAATTTCATGGTTGTTCACCATGCTCATAATGCAAAGATGTCTACGATGAACGCATTAGAATATAAAAAGATGTGGCTTTCTAAAAATCCATCTAAGGAAAAACTTTCAATAGATTAAAAGCCAAACTTTAATCTAAATTACCATGTACACCACATTCATTGCATGATATAATATATGCATGAATGTGGTGAATAAGCACGCGACCGACCGCGATATCGAACTTTTGTTCGGGCCGTTCGAGCCGCACGAGAAAGTGACTCGCATCGATTCCGATGAGCTGTCTTTCGAGGACATAGCCGTCGCCGTTGGTGCTTGGCCTTCTCGCGGGCAGGCGAGGAAGAACGGTTGGTCTGGTCGCGTGCCTACCCGCTTTGGAAATCGCAAGCTTGGTAAACGTGTAATATGGTGGCTTGAGGCTATACCAGAAAAGGAAACCCAATGATAGATCCACGTAAGCAAGAAATCTTAGACATGTTGGAGAAGCTTTGTATCGAGTCCGATATGGATGAAGATAGCCAGTTTCAGATGGTCATGGGCATCATAGCCCTTGAGGAATTAGCCATCGGGCGGGGGCGACTAATCGAACGTGGCGAATTGCCAGATGAAACTGTGCTACCGATATCCGAACGAATTGGTATGACTCTACACTAACTTGCCATTGACAGCTATCCTGCTATATGGTATAATGGTTGCATCATAAGGAGATTGACATGAAGCTAGAAATTGACTCTGAAGTTGCTGGTGCTATTGTCGTTGCTAGCCTACGCGAGTCATATGAGGATATCTGGCAAGAGATCCAGGATCTCATTGACAGGGATGACCTGATGCCTCACCAAGAGCAAGACCTCCTGGACTGTCGGCGCAACCTGGCCGCGGTTCGTACCGTGCTAGCATATTACACGCCGCATTCCGAGCATCAGGAATATATGGCGCGCTTCTATAATCTGGTTCGCGATGATGAGGCTGAGGATTATCGCAATGCGTACGATGAATAAATTCTTGCCTTACCTTCTTGCAGTGGCTTTCTTCGTGACCTTTCCAATGACCCTAGCCGTCACTTCTTGGTGGCTCAGTTTCATCTTTGGTCATGACGTCGGATTCTGGGCTGCACTGTTTGTAGTCATGTTGACTGTGACTGTGGCCGCACTTGGTTATGAGTTCATGTCTTTGAAAGAAGAGGAAAAGAAGCAGTGACCGAACTCTCGCCTGAGATTCAGGAGCTGGTTGACAAATGTGATCCTGATACCAAGCTGGCTGTTACTGCTTGGGTCATCAGCAAGATTGATGATTTTGGTCGTGATCCAGGTTCATTTCGTCATCTGATCTATACCTTGATGGGATTTGGTCCTGAAGCTTATATGCCGATATATTTTGCTGGTGGTATGAATATCACTAATGAATTGGACTATTCTCGGTCTGAGTCTCTAGCCCAGGTCCTACAGGAAGAGGGTATTGATAACCCTAAGGTCAAGGCCTTCGCCGGTCTATGTGACGAGCCAGATTGCTATGATTCAGTATGTTGCGGTACGCCGACTCCTGATGGTTATCGCAATACATGTTATGAACACAAACCAGATAAGGGCCCGTAACCCAACCGGCAGAGGTAGAGGACTTAAAATCCTTTCAGTGTCGGTTCGAATCCGACCGGGCCTACCAAAGTTCGAGCCCGTAGCTCAGCGGTAGAGCACGTGACTTTTAATCATGTGGTCGTGGGTTCAAATCCCACCGGGCTCTTTTGGACCTGTAGCTCAGTTGGTCAGAGCGGGCCGCTCATAACGGCTTGGTCGTAGGTTCGAGTCCTACCGGGTCCACCATACATAATAATAGACTCCGTAGCTCAGTGGATAGAGCAACAGACTTCTAATCTGTGGGTCGCACGTTCAAGTCGTGCCGGGGTCGCCAAATTGATTTGAGGAGAAAAATGTGATTGATCGTAGAAATATGCTAATTGGATGTGCTGCTCTAACTGCATCTGCATCGGCCAATGCAAATCAAAACGAACTTAGTTTGATTGTTGGATCCGGTATTGGTGGATCTTCTGACGTATCAACTAGAATACTTGCGGCCCGGTTATCTACAGTCGGTATTGATGCAAGGGTTTCAAATAGACCAGCAGGTAATGGTGTTGAGGCTGCAATTCATATTCTATCGCAGCCCGCTAATAGTAATGCTTTATTATCTAACGGGCTTGGTGGAATTTTCTTAGCACCTGCTAGAGAGCGTCTTGCCTATGATAGTGATAGTCTTGCTCCAGTATGTATGTTTAGCATTGCATCTTTCGTATTTGCAGTCAAATCATCCTCTAGGTTTAAAACGATTCATGATTTAATTGCGGCAGGAAAATCTGGCTCGATATCCATAGGTAATGGTGGCGCTGAGACACAATATACTGTAGCAAAATTTGCTGAGGCTTCAGGAACAAATGTTGTCAATGCAGTTTATAGAAGTGGTGGTATTGCAACACAGGATTTGATTGCGGGTGTGACTGATGCTGCATATATCTCCGTCGCATCAGCCGCCGGTCTTGTCTCTGCTGGTGAGGTAAGAATGTTGGCACATACTAATGTTGATGGTTCACATATTCCTGGATTTACTGAAGTGCCTCATATATTTACGATTGGATCTAATGATCCTGGACTCTTATCTTATGGTTATCATGGCCTATATGCATCGCGTAACATGCCATCAACATTGATTAACGATATTGCTTCTAAGATTGACCGTGTATGTCGAGATGATAAATTTATTGATGATCATAAGACTAGAGGTATGATGCCATTATTTAAAGGGCCGAATGATCTTAAAGAACATCATAAGATTATTCAAAATAATTTGGTTATTCCTTATATGGAATGGGCAAGGAGAACTTCAAAATGATAAATGATTTAAGAATAGTTCAAGACCATGGTTGGATTCAACAACCCGACGGTACGTTGGCTTGGGGCCCAACTAGATTTTGGATGGAATCTTTGGGTGATGATGGTCAATGGACTCAGCTTAAGGTTCATATGATTAATGAACAACCTAATCCAGCAGATCCTCTTTATGAGCCATCTGATAATGGTCTAGGTTCTGAGGAGACTCTCGCGCATCGCACGAGAATGACTCTATCATAATAGTTACGGCGTGAGGGCTGGTGCTCACCAGGAGCTTATACCTCCTTAGGCAGCTGATTACTGTTGGGATAGGGTTCGATTCCCTACGCGCCGACCAATTTGCGGGGTTCGTATAATGGCATTATCACAGCCTTCCAAGCTGAGGACACGAGTTCGATTCTCGTACCCCGCTCCACCTCTTTCGGAACAACCAGAATTCCGAAAGCATTTTTGGGAATGGTTTGATTCACTACCGGCTAAGACTAGAAAGACATTTCACGAATATCCGTTAGATATGGCCACACTCTATTTTGAAAATAAGGTATGGCCCTTAGTGCGGGGAAGCTGCTCGGATGGCGGACGGGCACCGGACTGTAAATCCGGCACATAAGAAACGCAGTAGGTTCGAATCCTACCTTCCCCACCATATATAAGATTATGACATATTCTCATG